>Ga0181525_10000918_pt1 | contig 25621 bp, 28 predicted proteins | sample PEATcosm2014_Bin_48_FD_121100 | JGI IMG/M metagenome (GOLD analysis project Ga0181525, IMG submission 121100) | Peatland microbial communities from MTU Mesocosm Facility, Houghton, MI, USA - PEATcosm2014_Bin06_10_metaG | ecosystem: Environmental > Terrestrial > Soil > Wetlands > Peat | place... | reverse complement strand
CGCGAAACGGCGGCGCAGCTCGCGGGCCGGTTGCGCCTCGGCGTGATTGTCGGCGACCTCGCGACGGACAACGACGCCGCGCGGCTGCGCACGGCCGGGATTCCCGTCGTGCAAATCACCACCGGCACGGTCTGCCATCTGGACGCAGACATGGTTGCCAAGGCCGCCGCGCAGATGGATTTGGACCAGCTCGACGTGCTGGTGATTGAAAATGTCGGCAACCTCGTCTGCCCCGCCGACTACGATTTGGGCGAGGATTTGCGCGTGGTGCTGCTGTCCGTCACCGAAGGCGAGGACAAGCCGCTGAAATATCCGCCGATGTTCCATTCGGCGCACGTCGCGGTGGTGACGAAAAGCGACATGGCGGCGGCGGCGGGGTTCAACCGCGAACTAGCGTTGCAGAATCTGGAACGCGTGTGCCATCACGCGCGGATTTTCGAGCTGTCAGCGAAAACCGGCGACGGCATGAAGGCGTGGCTGGATTTCCTGGCGGAACAGCGCGCGGCTTGATTTCAACGACGGATGAACGCGGATGAGGTGAGGAGCGAAAAATACTGTGGAATTGTCAGTCAAAGAAATAGTTGAAGTCGTGACCGAGTTCACTTGGCGAAAGTTTTTCGCGTTGCTTGTTGTGCTTGCGATTCTGGTTGTATTTTTTTCTGGTTATGAACGATATACGTCTTCATTCCGTTTAAGCAGGCTTCAAAAATCGGCAGAGTTGATTGCCAAACTTCAAGAAATAGATTTGACGATTACAAATAACAGTCAGGCTTTTCTGCGGTAGAGCGGCTTCGGCTTGCGCGGTGTTTTTCTATTGAGCACGCCCAGATCAATTGATCAGATCGGCGATCCGGATCAAGAGAATAACGAATGACAAATTTCGAATTGCGAATCAGGAAAGCCGCAGACCTGCCGCACGGTCTATCAGGGAGCTTTTTGAAAGCCGCGCAAATTCACCACTTGCGGCGTCACAAAAAACAAAATGCTGCGCTCTCCCGCCGGGCTGTTGGTCTCGTCCGGCAGCCAGGCGCCGGCGGGGATTTTCATTTCCATGACAACGGTCTGGCCGGGGGCTAAATCCATCTGGTTCGTTCCTTCAATGGTCTGGATGTCGGGTTGCGCCGGGTCGCCGGACAACACGTTCAATTTTGCGCCGTAGTCCAGGTTGAAGGTGGATGTGTTTGTGGAATAATCGGGCCGGACGTTCAACACCGTGCCGATGTTCGTATAATTCACGAGGGGTATTTCATTTGTGCCGTCCTGGGAGAACAGCGGATACGCCCGCGTCACGGACATTGTGGCGTGTTCGCCATTGATGGTAACGACCCGTGGCGTGGTGACGACTTTGATATCGGCCGCCCCCTGCATCGCCTCGGTGATGGTTTTGAATTGCTGGTCGTTCAGCAGGCCAACCCGGTTGCCTTCCATGTCTGTTGTCCAATCAAGGCCGAGCGCCTGCACATCCTCGGCTGGAAACAGGGCAAATTTTGTCCCGACAAGGACGCTGACCTCATCCGACCGGGGCGGGCGGTTTGTGTTTGACGGGGGTGTTTGCGGCAAAACATTTTGCGGGCTGCGGAATCGCCCGACTTCGCCGCGCAATTTCAGAAGCTCCATCTCATCGGCCTGCGCCTGCGTGTTTTCCTGCCGCAATGCCGCCAGTTGGTTGGTTGCATCGTCGCGCTCAAGGCTTGATTGTTGAACCTGTTGGCCAAGCACCGACTGTTGTTGTTCCAACTTCTGGAGCTGGTTTCGCAGATGGCCGGTGTAAATGGCGGTTCCAACCGCCGCCGCCGTGATTCCGGTGATGAGGATTTTGTGGAGCATGGTCATTCCGAGGGTTGCGGCGGTCAGTTTGACGGCGGATGAAATGGTGGCGGCCAGTCCCGTGGGCGCGGATTGGACGGCGTTGGCGGAAATGAGGGCGACGAGGCCGCCCGCGCCAATGGTCACGTTGCGCCGGGAGAAAAGTTCGCGCAACCGTTCCACGGCGCGGCTGACGCGCTTTTGCGCAGTGTCCTCGGTCGTGCCGAGGATTTCCGCCATGTCGCGCGCGGATTTGCGCTCGAAGTAACGGAGCAGCACGGCGTCGCGTTCCGTTTCGTTCAGTTCGCCGAGCGCGGCGTCGAGATGCGGGGCGATGACTTCCCAGGAAGCACCGGTTCCGGCGGCAAGCAGTTGGTTCATGGCGGCGGCCTCCTGTTCACGGGCGCGTCGGCGCACCTCGGAGCGAACGGCGTTGGCGGCGAGATTTTGCGCGGTGCGATGCAGCCAGCCGGACAGGACGGGATGCCCTGCGAGCCGGCGCGCGTTTTTCGCCAGCGCCACAAACGCGCCCTGTGTCACGTCCTGGGCCAGATGCGCATCGCAGACCATGCGCAGCGCGGCGGAATAAACGAGGTCAACGTGCCGCCGCACGAGTTCGGCAAACGCGGCGTCCGACCGGCGCGCGGCGTAGTCGCGCAACAGTTGTTGGTCGGTCGGACGGTTCACTCATGGAATGGTAACCGCCGGGGTTTGAATCGGACAAGAAAAGTGAGGAAAACATTTTTTGCCCGGGGATGATTTCTCCGAGACGACCGGGCAATTGATGGCAGAGCGGAACGAATCCGGCAATTAACGAAAATGCTGCAAGACTGAAATCCGCGGCTCAAGTTTTACCGTGCCGGAGTCCAGGTGTCGTCCGGGTCATAAGTGGTCATGGCCCTGGCGAGTTTTGCGGTCCTGGGTCCGAGGTTCTTTTGATAGATCTTTCCCTGTTGATTGACGATGAAGGTCATCACGCCCGTGTTGCCCCATTCAGCCGGCCATGCGACGAGGGCGAATCCGGCAATCATGCGGCCATTGATGACGTAATTATATTTGCCGCCCGGCGCGTGTTTTCCCTGGCGGGTCAGGATTTTGAAATAATAGCCGTGATAAGGCGCCTGCTCGTCGTTCAGCATTTTGGCCGTGCGATGATAGCCTTCCACGCGGGCCTGCGCGACGAGCGGCCCCAACGGGCTTAACTCCGCGCCTGAATTCGTGGGCCAGAAAAGGCCGTCGTGTGTGCCGGGCGTGCTGCGCAGGAACTGTGCGTAGGCGAGCACGCCGTCCCCCATGCGGTCCTCACCGGCATATTCGCGCTGCGCATCCACATAGGCGTTGCAGACATCCATCGCGCCCAGCTCGTCCCTGCCGACCCGGCGGTTGAGAATCTCCTGGCTGCCCGCCGCGGTGTCGAAGAACCATTGCCCGTCCTGTTTGACGAGCGGAATGGGAAACGGCCAGCCGTCCGAGCCAATCTCCAGCGTGACGTTGGAATCCGAATTGGTGACCAGTTGCGTCTTTTCCGTGAGGTGTTGAACGAACAGGGTGAATGCCTCGGTGGCCTGGACAGCGTCGGGCGAAATCAATTCCTGTCCAGCCGGCCCAAAAATCGCGTGCAGGGAATTGGTGTCATCGCTTTGAGCCGCTGCCACGAGGGCGTTGACCGCATCCTGTGGCGAGGCGAAAGATTGTTCATCCGCAGCCGCGGCGCGAAGTGGCAGCGTCAGCGTCAGGAGGGTCAGGCCGAGACCGGATGCCAGCGACCCAATCCGGCGCAACCATGAACCGCAGTCCGGCTTCATCAACGGCAATGTTTGTGTGGCAATCATTTGGTTGAAAGATTCAATGCTTTATTTGGGAACCTGAACCGTGACCGCCTCCGCCGCCTCCGCCGCCGGAGGGCGCCGGCCGCGAGACCGGTGCCGAATGAGAAACCGGTGCTGAATGGGTGGCAGTCTGCATGCTTTGCTGGCCGCGGTTGCTGTAGGTTCTTGTGTCCTGCGAACTCTGGATGCCGATGAATGCGCCATTCGATTCGGGCCGGCTGACGGGTTGGGCATGTTCAGCGGGAGCCTGCGTGGTTCGGACAACGGGCGCGGAATATCGGTTTGCAGGCGCTTCAGGCCGCGCCGCAGGCATTGGTGGTTGGCGGGGTGCGGCTGAATCCCCCAAGGAGCGGCTGACAGTGGCAACCACAGGCCGGTTCACGGGTGCGCCCCAGCCACGGTCGCCACCACGATTCGCGGCGACTGCGCGCGGATTATTTCCAGAATGCCAGACCGTTGTGTGACCCGTGTCCCGACCCCGATCATTTGGAGACTCATGCCACCAATTGGCCGGACGCGGATGGTCGCGGCCCCAGACGATGAGATTGCGATGTCCCCAGTCGAAATCGCAATCCAGCCACGGGCCGATGGGAAAGCCGATGCCGAAGCTGATGAAATCCCCGCCATTCGCGGCATCATAATAAACCTGGTCCGGCTGATAAACCGGCACATAAATCACCTGCGGATCAACCGGAACAATTTCAATATAGCTGCCGTCATTAACCACCTGTTCCTGCGGTGAGGACCGCAGGTTGCCGAGATCGTAAGCGGACTGGCGCAGACGCTGGATGGAACCCATCACGTCCTGCTGCTGATTCAGAAATGCCTGTCCCAGCTCCGTCGTCCAATCGAGGTTCTGGTCCATCCATTGCAGCACATTCGGGTATCGGGCCAGCGCCTGCACGCTGGGATCCCAAGGCTGCTGGTCAATCTGGTTGGGGTCGCCGCCGCCGCTGACGTAGCGGTCGGCCAGGACGATTTCCGCAGGCAAGGTGGACGCCGGGAGGATTTGGGCAATCAGCGGGTCGGGATAAAGCGCGATTGGCCCCAGCAACTGGTCGAGCTGCGCGTCAGAGAGCGGCTGATAGGCGGGCATCGGGGGCGGGATCGCCTCTTGCGCCCGCACGGACACGACCGCGCCGGTGAACACACACAGTAAAACAGCGATGTTAAGCAACGACTTCATCCGTTCATCGTAAAACTCAATTGTCATCATCAATAGACGCGATCACAGCCTGACAGATTACAGAATTAATCCCGTGTTGTGTCAGATCCGCCACTGCCGGCAAATTCTGCATAGGACGCGGCTTCAGCATGGCGCGGGGTTGATTCAAGCAGGAAACACTTTGACAAAATCAGTTAATTTCCACCCTTCGCCACCAGCTATGAGTTCCTCGGCCGGAATCCACCCAGGATATAGGCGACAAGGCATATCAGCAGAATCAGGCCCAGCCCGCCGCCGCCAATGACGGGGCCGCCAAAGTAAAAGCCGCCGCCGCCGAACAGGAGAAGCAGGACAACCACGAGTAATAATAGATTCATGCCGGCAAGATACCACGGAGCCGCCGGGTTCCTATCAGGTCTTCACCCCATGGCCGGCGGGCTGGAATAGGTTAATCTGGAAGCATGAAAATAAATCAATTCCGCTGGCCGCTCCGGCTGCTGTTGTTAAATGCGTCTGTCCTGCTTTTGACCGCCGGTTGCGCCACCCACAATGAGAGATCCTACAATCAGGATTATAATCAAAACCTGCCAACCTCGCCCAAATACAGCATTGAGAATGTGGATGACACGCATTTCCACGTCATCGTCCATCAGGGTTCTCCCTTGGACGGACCGCAGCGCGTCATTGACGTGAAGACCGCCGCCTCGGCGGTGGCTGACACCGAGGCCAGACGCCGGGACTGGCAAAACTGGAATCTTGATTACGTTCAAGAACGCGATCAGGGATGGATGCATATTGTCATAGCCGATGTCACCCGTAAAAACGCCATCGAGAACAACTCCGGCCCGACCAATAATAGTCCATAAATTTCGCCGGCCCCTTCACGGCAGACGCCAGAGGTTGCGGTGGCCCTGCGCAAGCAGAGGGCGATCAATTGATTGGAAGTGCGGATCAAGGCATTTCAGCCACAGATAAACACAGGTTTTCACAGATGTTTTTCACCTGTGTTCATCTGTGGCCCGGTGAATCGGACTGGCGGAACGGGCCGGGGGCGTTTAAGCTGCGAGGGCCATGAAAAAACAGGACATCGCGGAGACATTGCGAACCGAAGTTGGTGCGCTGGAGGATTTGACCCGGAAGCTCAAGGTGCGTTCCGACCGGCTGAAGAAGATGCTGTTTGAGCTGGAGGAGGAGATTGAAGGTTCGGCGGCGTCAAAGCAGCTAAAGGCGCTGGGGCCGGAGAGCAAGTTCCAGAAGGTGATTGACCGGGTGTTTGGCGAATCGCCCAAGCCTCCCAAACACTGACACGACCCGGTGATTTGGGAGACGGATTTTTGCCGCCGAGGCGCAGAAGGCACAGAGTTTTCAACCACGGATGAAAACGGGAAATTCATCCGCGAATTGCTCGAATTATCACAAGTTGAATCTTTAGGAGGAATATTCGCGGCAATTGGCGAAATTAGCCCACCACCGGAATTTGCGCGTTCTTGCTTCGAGTCTCCGTTTTCGGTTATGCTGCTGCCTGACTAAAAAGCCATGACCTCTCTTGAACAAATCATTCCGAATTTGCGGGACGCCATCGGCCCGGTGATTTTGATTTCCGGTGTCGGGCTGCTGCTGCTCACCATGACCAACCGGCTGGGCCGCGCCATTGACCGCGCCCGGCAATTGAAGGCCGAGCTGCCGCGCCGCACGGACGCGGAGCGCGCGCACGTGCAGGAGCAGGTCGCCATCATTTACCAGCGCGCGAAATTGATCCGGATGAGCATCACGCTGGCGGCATTGAGCGCGCTGCTGGCGGCGGCGCTGGTCGTCACGCTTTTTGTGACCGCGCTGTTGCAGTGGCAAAACGGATGGTTCGCCAGCGTCATTTTCATCGCCTGCATGGTTTCGCTGATCGCGTCGCTGGTGGCGTTCATCCGTGACATCAACCTCTCGCTGCGCGCTCTCAGGCTGGAATTGGGCGACGACCGGGAGCCGAAATCCGGCGCGGCCAGTTGATTTTTAATGAAAAGCATCTTCCGTCCATCATGGCGGGCGGCGGCGAAAATTGTTTTTGGCCTTCCGGCATTCGCGCTCTTTCTCGCCGTTGAGCCGCTGGCTGCGCAAACGAACTTGGTGGTGGCGCAGGATGGCAGCGGCCAGTTCAAGACGGTTCAGGAAGCCATCATGGCTGTGCCGTCGGGCAGTCGCGAAAATCCCGTCGTCATCCACATCGCGCCCGGCACCTACAAGGAATTGATTTACGTCCAGCGCGAAAAATCTTTCTTCAAGCTCGTCGGCGAAAATCCGACGAACACCATGCTGACGTTCAATCTTTACGCCGGCATCACCAACACCGAGGGCAAGCCCATTGGCACGTTCAAGACGCCTTCGACGACGATTGACGCGGACGATTTCACGGCGGAAAATCTCACGTTCGAGAATTCCGCCGGACCGGTCGGGCAGGCGCTCGCCATTCGCGTGGACGGCGACCGCGCCGTGTTCCGCAATTGCCGCTTCCTCGGCTGGCAGGACACGATCTTGCTGAACCGCGGGCGGCAGTATTTTGAAAATTGCTACATCTGCGGCCATGTGGATTTCATTTTCGGAGCGGCGACGGCGTGGTTTGAGAAATGCGAAATCCATTCGCTGCGCGATGGCATTCTGACCGCCGCCTCGACGCCGGTGGACCAGCCGTTCGGCTTTGTTTTCTCGCATTGCAAAATCACCGGCGAGCCGGGCGTGAAAACCTATCTCGGCCGGCCGTGGCGGATTTACGCCAGCACGATTTATTTGAATTGCGAAATGTCGGACGCGGTCCGGCCGGAAGGCTGGAACGATTGGAAAAAACCGGAAACGCACCAGACGGCGCGCTACGCCGAATTCAACAGCACCGGCGCTGGCGCGAGTCCGACCAACCGGCCCGACTGGACGAAACGATTGACCGCAGCCGGGGCGAAACAGATCGCCGTGGGAAAAGTCCTCGGCGGCGCGGACGATTGGGACCCGACGCTGACTTACAATCTGCAATTCGGCCCGAACCGGATGAACATTGAATACGGCGAGGCAGGCGGTGAGAAGTTGCTGCTCGACGCCCATGCGCCTGACGGCGGCGGAAACCATCCCGTCGCAATCATTGTCCACGGCGATGGCTGGATGGCCGGCGACAAGCGGCATGAAATCAGCGAGCTGTTCGAGCCGTTGAGCCGCGCCGGTTTCACCTGGTTCTCGATTGACTACCGGCTCGCGCCGGAGAACCGCTGGCCGGCGTGCTTTGACGACGTGCAGACGGCCATTCGCTGGGTGAAACGGCACGCCGCGGAATTCAACGGCGACCCGAACCGCATCGCGCTTATTGGCTACTCGGCGGGTGGACATCTAGCCACACTGGCGGGAACGCTCGGCGGCGGAAAGACGCGAGTGCAGGCGGTCGTCGGCCTCGCGCCGCCGGCGGATCTGGTGGCGGACGCGCAACGGCGCGGCGGTCTGGACAAATGGCCTTCAATGACAAATCTGGTCGGCAGCGCCTCGATGGACGACGCGGCCGTGAAACTGTTGAAGGAAATGTCGCCGTCCGAACACATCAAGCCGGGGTTGCCGCCGTTTTTGCTGGTGCAGGGCAACGCGGACAAGTCGGTGACTTACGAACACACCGTGATTTTTCAGGCGAAGTTGCAGGCGGCCAACGTCAGTTGCGATCTGATTACCATCACCAACGGAACGCACCGGATTTTGGACTGGGATAAATTCGATCCAGCGTGGCAGGACAATGTCGTGGCGTGGCTGAAACAGCATCTCCCGCCAAAAGACCGTTAGCGCGCCAGAATGTGGTAATGCTCCACCAGCAGCCGCGTGGCCCGTTCAAACCGCCCGCGCTGGCGTTTCAACCTTTTGCAAATGGCTTCGGGACAAATCGCGCGGTTATGGACGATGCTCAATGTTCAAACCATGGTGCAAAAAAAGAAGCTGGCGAAATTCCCGACCGTGTTTAACGTGTTGCGGACACCATGAAAATATTCATCCAGGCAATTGCCGGCCATTTCCTAAAATGATTCCGGAAACAAAATCTTTGCGGCTCATGCGTGCGACCCTCATTTGCGTAGCGCTCTTGGTTGCCGCCACCACTTCAACAGTTGCCTCGCCCGTTGCGGGGGAATCCGACACTCCGCCGGCCTGGTCGCAAGTGCCAATCATCCTGTCCCGCATTGTGCCGCCGACTTTCCCAGGCGGCGAATTGGTTGTCACCAATTGCGGTCTTCGTGCGGGTCAGCGCGGAACGATTGGAACCTTCTTCCAAAGTCATGATTTTTCAGTCACTGATTATGGCGCGGTTGGCGATGGTATGACGGACTGCACAAAGGCGTTTGCCGACGCCATCGCCGCATGCAATGAGACCGGTGGCGGTCGCGTGGTCGTGCCCGCCGGGAAATTTTTGACCGGCCCGATCCATCTTTTGAGCAACGTGAATCTGCACGTCGTCAAGGACGCCACGGTTCTCTTCACCACCAACACGGAAGCGTATCTGCCCGTGGTCTTTACGCGTTACGAAAGCACCGAGGTGATGAATTATTCGCCGCTCATCTACGCGTTTGAACAGAAAAACGTGGCTGTCACCGGCGAAGGCACCTTGAATTCGCAGGCCACGAACGGCGTCTGGCACTCGTGGAAAAGCAAAGCTGACAGCACCAAACTTGTCGAAATGGGCAACAACGATGTGCCCGTCAAAGACCGTGTATTCGGCGAGGGCCATTTCCTGCGGCCTTATTTCATCCAGCCCACGCGCTGCCGGAACGTCCTAATTGAAGGCGTGAAAATCCTCGGCTCGCCCATGTGGGTCATCTCGCCGCTGTATTGCACCAATGTCACCGTGCATGGCGTCACCGTCGAAGCCACCGGCCCGAACACCGACGGGTGCGACCCTGATTCCTGCACCGACGTGCTCATCAAAAATTGCAGCTTCAGCGATGGCGACGATTGCATCGCTATCAAATCCGGCCGCGACCGCGACGGCCATCGCGTCAACATCGCCAGTCGCAACCTTGTCATCCAAGACTGTCAATTCAAGGCCGGCCACGGAGGAGTTTCGGCGGGCAGTGAAACGTCGGGAGGCGTTGAGAATGTTTTTGCGGAGGATTGCATCTTTGACAGCCCCGATTTGGACTATGCGTTTCGTCTCAAGACCAATCCCGCCCGGGGAGGCTACGTCAGGAATGTTTTCATCCGCAACTGCAAGGTTCAGACGGCCAAGTTTGGCATCCACATGACGCTGCGTTACTCCAGTGCCGGCGCGCTTGAAGGTCCATACACCCCGGAAATGGGAAATATTGACATCCGCGATTGCACCTTTGCCAACCTCACCAGGCAGCCCATCTTCATCGAAGGTTACGACGAGAAAATAAAAATCGTCGGCGTGACGATTGCCAACTGCACTTTCCAGAGCGCTGCGGATAAAAACACCATCACCAACGCCGACCGCATCCAGTTGACCGGCAACAGGTGGGGCGTCGCAGCGACTCCTTGAACGCGCCTTTGCAAAAATCCGGCCTTTGTTTCCGACGCGCCGGAATGCGTCGCGCAATTTATTTTTTAGTTGCGGTTGAATGACTTTCGTCCTGCCGGTAAATCGGTTTCACAAACGAGTCGGCCCGGAACCCGCTTGGTCCTTCCCACGGTTCGAACCCGTGGCGCTCGTCCGCGACGAAGTCGCCACGACTCACCAATTCATTCCATTTCAAACGACGAAAGTGTTTCGGGCCGCCGGTTTTCATGTTCAGCTTCATGGTGTGATTTTCATTTGATTCGATGATCCTCACGGCTCAAGCATCGGCTGCGCTCATCCGGCCCGCTTGGGATTCAAAAGCAGCAATATGATTCCGCCGACGAGTGCGATTGCCCCGACAGCCGGTGAGATAAAGTGACTGACGGTGGTTTCAATGTGCATCCCGAGGAAGTTGATGGGTTCTCCCGGGGTTTTGAAAGTAATGCCCGAGTATGCGAGCACCACTACGCCCAAGGCGATCAGAATGAATGCAATGATATTTTTGTTCATATTGAATTTATTGGTTTTCCCAGCTAAAGGACCGGCTTTCTGCCGGAGATGACCCGGAGCAAAACCGCCACGATGGCGAGGACGAGAAGGATGTGAATCAATCCGCCCGCGGTGCCGGTCACCAGCCCCAGCAGCCACAAAATGATCAAAATAACTGCGAGTGTGTATAACATAGATTTTTTTCGTTGGGTTTGCCGGCTGGTGCCTTCGCACCAGCCAGTAATGAGTTAATGGCTTAGTTCGCGGCTACAGGCACGGCGATGGTCATGTTGTTGACCACGCTGGTCACGCCGTTGATATCGGTGGCGAGCTTGGTAACAAGGCTTTTTTCGGCATCATTCTGGGCAATGCCGCTTATCGTCACCACGCCATCCGTCGTCGTAACTCCGGTGTGTATGGCACTGGTGGAATGATGCGACATCAATGACGATTTGACCTGGGCCGTGATGGAGGCGTCATCAATCTTGTCGCTGATGGAGGCGTCCGGTGCCGCCGGAATCGCGGCAATCGTCATCTCGTTATTAATCTCTTTGACGTTGTCAATGTCCTTGGCGTATTCGGTGGTGAGTTCCTTTTGGGCCATGCTGTCCGCCACACCTTGCAGGGTGACAACCCCGTCTTTCGTATAGACGGTAGTTCCGGTGGCGCTCACGTTGCGATGGAATAGAAGCGTGGTTTTCACTTTCGCGGTGATCCAGGCGTCTGAATGTTCAGCGGGTTGTTCGCCGTTGATGAGCAGTTCATTGTCCACGCTAATGACGCCGGGCAGGCTCGCCACGGTGTTTTCGGCCATGGATTTGTGCGACGCATCTGCGACCGTGCCGGTCAGGGTAACGACGCCTTGTTTGGACTCGATTTTGATTGAATCGTCCTTGAGGTAGGTTTTGAACGTATAGGACTTCGCGGCGGATGATTCGATGCGGCTGTCCGTGTCGGCGGCGCGCACCGATGTGCTGCTGATTAACATTGTGCTCACAACCGCCATCAGTGCGAGCGCGTAGGTTGATTTGATTTTCATTTTGTTTTTTTCGGTTGTTGTTGGTTGTTGGTTTTTAACAGTGGAGACAAGCTGCCGGATGCGCCGGTTTATGGCTATGGGGTGTAACCCTACTGGTTCAAGGCGCGATTTTATCGCTCACCCACTGGCGGGCCTGATTGAAACCGTCCTTAGTTGCGTCATAGGCCTTCGTAAAGCCGTCTTTAACGCTGTCCCAGGTGGATTCGGTGGCGTTCTTGGCGTCATCCAGTTGTTTGTTCAACTGGGCCGCCTGGTCGCGCAATGCTTGGAGCTTGGGCTTGGCCTCGGCCTTGACCGCATCGGTGGAGCTGTCAATTTTGGCGGAGAGCTGGTCCAAATCCTTGTTGAGAGAGTCCAACTGGGTCTGCATGGCTTTGACGAATTCATCCTTTTCCGCGAAGGTGTAATCCTTCATGTCCTGCGCGGTTTGTTTGGTTTCGGTTTGAACCTTGTCAATCTGTTGCGAGGTGGTTTCCTGCTTGCCGCATCCTGCCGCGAAAGCGGCGATGGAAAGGACAGAGATGACCCATGTTTTATTTTTCATAATTTTGATTCTGCGTAGTTGTTGTTCCACGCTCAGTTCAAAAAGCGAAGCGGAAACCGAGCCGGGCGACACCATAATACTTGGCTTCGTCTGGCAGCACTCCCCGGGCATCAATGAACACGCCCACATGCGGTGTGAAGCGATATTCCATGCCGGCACCCGCTTGAGCAAACCACGTTTTGACGGCCTCAAAATGGCGACCGCCTCCGCCAAAGACGTAGGGGGCGAATCCACTTTGGCCCAGCGGGAGACGCAGGGTCAAATTGGCCGAGGCGCTGTCTATGAAGACCCCGGTTGTGTTTTCAGAATAGGCTTCGGCGCCAATGCCGATATTCCGGGTGAAGAAGTAATTGATCCCCGCTCCGGCGCCCAACCGTGTATTTTGCCTGACCCTCATTTCGGATGGATGATCAATGGTGTATTTCCCCAGAGAAGCGGACCCGAACCCGTCCAAGGACAGTTCGCTGGACCGGTAAAGGTCGCTCTGATCGTAGTGCAGACCCTGGTCATTGGTTACGTTTTCCGCCCCCAAGACCGCCGTTGCGGCCAGCATCAAGATTGTTCCGCCGATAGTTAATTTGTTCTTCATGTTTTTCATTGTTGTGATTTTTGTTTGATTTGTTCGATTGATTAATTTCGTTCTGCACCAATATTATTATGCCGACACAAGGCTCGGCCCCGGGCTGGCGCACTTCCGCGCCAGCCAGCGATAGGTTGATTGTTTAGTTGGCGGCCGCAGAGACGGTCATGTTGTTAATCACGCCAGTCACGCCTTTGATGTCGGCGGCAAACCTGGTGATTAGGTTCTTTTCGGCAACATTTTTGGCAGTTCCGGTCAGCGTAACCGCGCCATCCGTCGTTGAAATTTGGGTGGTCATGCTGCTGGTCGAATGATGCGTCAACAACACGAACAGGATTTCACCCGTGATGGAGGCATCGTCAACTTTCTCCTCGGTCATTGCCGGCCCTGCCAGAGTGTTGTCAATCGTCATATCGTTATTGATCCCCTTGACGCCATCAATGTCCCTTGCGTGTTCGGCGGTGAGTTCCTCTTGCGCCTCGCTCTTCACATGACCTTGCAAAGTGACGATGCCATTTGTCACATACACCAGGGTTTTGTAGCCGCTCACGTTGCGATCGAACAGGAGCGCGGCTTTCACTTTCATTCTGATCCAGGGGTCCGACTGTGCCGCAGGTTGCTCGCCGGTGACGAGCAGTTGGTTGTCCACGCTCTTGACACCGGGCAGATTCTCCACGGTCTTTTGGGCCAGTATCTTGTGCGATTCCTCGGCGACCGTGCCGGTGAGGGTGACGACACCGTCCTGGGAAACCGTCTTGATCGAATCCTGTTGGAGATAGGTTACGAATACATAGGACGACGCGGCGGCGGACACGATGCGGTTGTCCGTATCGGAGGCGCGCGCCGGTGTGCTGGTGGTTAACATTGTGCCCACGACTGCCATGAGTGCGAGCGAGCAGGTTGATTTCATTTTCATTATATTTTTACTTTCGGTTGATTGTTGTTGGTTTTTAACACTTGAAGCACGCTAGGCGATGCGCCGACGCATGGCTATGGGGTGTAACCCTACCGTGATTCGAGATTCTGATCAGCTCCACTGCGCGGCGGAGGTTGTCAGTCCACAAGACAGGATCGTGCGCTCGCAAAACGGTTCCAGAACTTCCGCGTTGTTCTTCCGGCCGGACAAGTCCAAACAAGCCCGCTGCCGATCGGAGAGACAGATTTCAGGCCGGGGTCAGGTTTGCGGCTCGGAAAGTTGTTCGAGGTTCGCGCCTTCACGCTGCTGGAGGACGGCTTCGACGCGGGGCACATACATCTGCGTTTCTGCGGGCAGGTGTCCGGCGATGGCGTCGTAACTGTCCGTTTTGTAGCGATCCAGAAGTTTCTGAACCGTGCCTTCACCGGCGTTGTAAGCGGCAAGCGCAAGCCGCCAATCCTTAAAACGCTCGTAAAGGTATTTCAGATACCTGGCGGAGACGGTCGCGCTGGGTTCCGGCTGATAACGCTGGTCGCGCGGCCAGAGTGAAAGGCCGAATCGCCTGGCTGTGTCCGGCATCAATTGAAAAAGACCCGCCGCTCCCGCCGGACTCAATGCGCGCGGGTTAAATCCCGATTCCACCTCCGCCACCCAGACGAGTTCGGGCGGAATCTTTTGCGCGGCGAAAATCAGCTTCAACTCCGGCACATATTCGTTTGCCGATGCCGGCCAGGGTTCCACCGAAACTTTTTTCACCCAAAGCTCGCGTTCCTTTTGCGGCGGAGGATTGGGAACGGGCCGGGGCGGCTGGTTGGTTTCAACGGTTGGCGGCGGAATCGTCAGCCGAATTTCGTCGGCGACATCCAGGTAATCCATTCGCGCCTTGAGCCAGGCGGCGAACGGCTGGGTTTCCTCGCGGCTATCCAGCAACGGCAGGACGGTTTGGGCGGTTTGCCGCAACGCCGCCAAATCCACCACGTAGTCACCCTGAAAGCGTTGCTGCACGTCACGGAAGAATTGCTGCACCACGGAGTCGTCCGCCTTGGGAAGCGCGTTGAGAACGTTCGTGTCGAGATTGTCCTGCGCGAATTGTTGCACGCCCTGGACGATGTCCGGCATCGTGACCGTGTCATCCTGCGCCCAGGCGACCGGCGAGCCTGTCAGAAACAAGATGAGGATGCACCGGAATGATTTCATAAGCGATTATCACGCTTCCGATTTTAATTTAATTCGCCGGGCGAGATTTCGTCGAGCCGATTTGATCATCTCAGGACGTGGCGCGCATCCGCCCCGCCGACACGATTGTCCCGGCGTCTTGCGAGGGCATGGCGGCCGCCTTGCCCAAGCGGGACTCCAGCAGTCTCGTGACGATCTGGCGGCATTCCTCCCGCCGCCGGTCCAGCTTCCGGCGATAGACCATTCCGAGGCCCGCAAAAGCCAGGATGCAAATCAGCCAGCTTACGGTGAGGACGCTAAAAATGTTGAGGATGAATTGCGGAACGTTGTTGGGAAAATTGTCCACCAAAATCACACCGTAGCCGAGGCCAAGCACAACGAGCGCGGCCAAAATGGCCATCAGCCACATCGCGCGCCGAATACATCGCGCGTCACGTTGTATCTGAACAATCTCTTCCGTGAGCTCCTGCCGCCGGGCGCTTTCGTCGTAACGAATGCTCTGCGCTAGAAACATCGTATGTTGTTGGTGATCTGTCATGATCTTTGAAGCAGCACTATTCGCGCCGCCTCTTCATATGCTTGCCAACCATGCTACGCCGCCGGCCAGCCTCCTGCCATGGGGTATAACCCGACCATGAATGATTGGAAGTGTTTCCCGAAGTATTCCCGTCACCGCCCGCAAATATGCAGTCCGGGCATCATGGGGTGTTCACCCCATATACAGATTGAAACAATTGTCGGATGTTTGCGTCGGATTTCCGCCGTGTTGTCGAGAAATCAACGCCCGGAGAGTCCCGCCGAAGCCAGCATGACGACATGAAACAAAAATCAACCGGATTGTCACAACAAGATGCGGCGGCTTTGGTCAAACACCTGAAACCGATTGTTGTCTTGTTTCGTCCGCTTTTATGAAAGAATCACATCGAATGAAAAAGAAACGTTCCAAACCCGCCGCGCCAGCGACGCTTTTGCCCAAGTGCCCCACCGGCATCCAGGGTCTCGATGAAATCACCGGCGGCGGATTGCCATGCGGGCGGCCCACGCTGGTCTGCGGCGGCGCGGGCTGCGGCAAGACTTTGCTGGCGGCGGAATTTCTCGTGCGCGGCGCGGTGGAGTTCGGCGAGCCGGGCGTGTTCATGGCTTTTGAGGAAACGGAAAAGGAGTTGACCGCCAACGTCGCGTCGCTCGGATTTGACCTGGCCGGACTGGTGCGCCGCAAAAAAATTGTCATTGATTACGTCCACATCGAGCGCAGCGAAGTCCAGGAGAGCGGCGAGTATGACTTGGAAGGGTTGTTCGTCCGCCTCGGTCACGCGATTGATTCCGTCGGCGCCAAGCGCGTGGTGCTGGACACGCTGGAAGTGTTGTTTGCGAGTCTGCCCAACGAAGCCATCCTGCGCAGCGAATTGCGCCGGCTCTTCCGCTGGCTCAAGGACAAGGGCGTGACCGCCGTCATCACCGCCGAGCGCGGGCGCGAATCACTGACGCGGCACGGCTTGGAGGAATATGTTTCGGATTGCGTCGTCCTGCTCGACCATCGCGTCAATGACCAGATTGCCACGCGGCATCTGCGCGTGGTGAAATATCGCGGCGCGCTGCACGGCACGAATGAATTTCCATTCCTCATCGGCGACAAGGGCATCAGCGTGCTGCCCATCACGTCACTGGGTTTGAACCACAAAATTTCGAGCGAGCGGATTGCCACCGGCATTCCGCGGCTCGACGCGATGCTCGGCGGGCGCGGATTTTTTCGCGGCAGCAGCATTCTGCTCACCGGCACGCCCGGCACGGGCAAGACCATTGTCGCCGCCAACTTTGCCCAGGCCGCCGCGCGGCGCGGGGAGCGCGTGCTGTTCTTTTCTTTCGAGGAATCACCGAATCAAATCATCCGCAACATGCACTCCATCGGGTTGCGCCTGGAGCCGCTGGTCAAAAAGGATTTGCTGCGGTTTCATTCGGCGCGGCCGTCGCTTTATGGTTTGGAAATGCACCTGGCCACGATGTTCAAGGAAATCACCGAGTTTCAACCCGCCGTCGTCGTCATGGATCCCATTACCAGTTTGATGGACGCCGGCACCGATTACGAAAGCAAGGGGATGATCACGCGGCTGATTGACTATTTGAAGGCCGGGCAAATCACATCGCTCTTCACCAGCCTGACGCAAGGCGGCCATGTGCTGCAACAAAGCGAGGCCGCCATGTCCTCGCTCATGGATTCATGGCTGTTGTTGCAAGACCTCGAAGGCAACGGCGAACGCAACCGCGTGCTCTACGTTTTGAAGGCGCGCGGCATGGCGCACTCGAACCAGGTCCGCGAATTCCTGATTTCGAACCGGGGCGTTGACCTTGTGGACGCCTATATCGGTCCGAGCGGCGTGCTGACCGGCTCCGCCCGCGTGGCGCAGGAAGACCTCGAAAAAGCCGCCGTGCTGGCCAGCCAGCAGGAAGCCGCCCAGCTCAAGCGCGAAGTGGAACGCAAACGCTCGGCCATCGAACGGCAAATCAGCGGGCTGCGCGCCGACTATGAAACCGAAGCCGTGGAACTGCGGCGCATTGCCGAACAGGTCGGCACCAGCACGCTCATGCTGACGACCGAGCGGGCGGCATCAGGCATCCTGCGCCAGGCGGACGCGAAAGTTGCGGCCAGAACGCGGGGCAAATCCAGAAATGGGAATGGAAACTGATGAAAACCAAAACCGTGAAACACGCCGCCGCCCGCCCGCTCTGGCAATTGCGCCTTTATGTGATGGATGAAACGCCCAAATCAGTGACGGCATTGGCGAACTTAAAAAAGTTTTGCGAGATTTATCTCAAAGGCCGTTATCACATCAAGGTGATTGATTTGCTGAAACAGCCGCAACTGGCAAAAGGCGACCAGATTCTCGCCATTCCCACGGTCGTGCGAAAATTGCCGAAGCCCGTGCGCACCATCCTGGGCACGCTTTCCGACACCGAGCATTTGCTCGTCGGCCTGGATTTGCGTGCGGCTGATTAACCGAGGCGAACATATTGAAAACAAAAAAATCCGGGCGCGCCAGGTCGGCTTTGAAAAAAAACATGACCATCCAGCCCATTGGCAAATACGTCCTGCGCTTGTTCGTGGCCGGAGCCACGGCCCGCTCGCGCCAGGCCGTCCTGCGCGTCCGTGAACTATGCGAAGCGGAACTGAAAGACGATTGCACGCTGGAAGTGATAGACATCTACCAGCAGCCTCATCTGGCGCGGGAGAACCAGATTGTCGCGACCCCGACGCTCATCAAGGAATTTCCGCGGCCCGTGCGCCGGTTCATCGGCAGCCTGTTGAACATCGCCGGTCAATTCGTCGAGCTGGGCTTGATCACAAAAGTTAAAGTCGCTTGAAGACCACCCGCCGCCATCGCGTGAAACAAACGCCGATAAGCTCCAAGGCTGAAAAGCTGAAATTTCAGCGCGTCAGCGTTTCGGAGCTTCAGAGTTTGAAGGCGCGCCTGGCCGAAGCCGAGGAAACACTCCGCGCCATCCGCGGCGGGGAAGTGGATGCGGTCATGGGCGCGGGCAAAGAACGCTCGCAAGTGTTCACGCTGGAAGGCGCCGGGCACGCCTACCGCATGCTCATCGAATCCATGAACGAAGGGGCGCTGACGCTGACGGCGGACAAGACAATTCTCTATGCCAACCAATGCTTCGCCCGCATGGTCAAATGCCCGCTGGAGCAGATCACGGGCAGTTCCTTTCGCCGGTTTCTCTCGCCTGCGGACCGGGCAACACTCCGGCCGCTCCTGAAACGGGTCGGCCAATCCAGTTTGAAAATCCAGGTGGTGCTCAAGGCCCGTGACGGCTCGCAAATGCCGACGCAAATTTCAGTTCGTTCGCTGGCAAGGAATGGTTCGCAAAGCGCGATCTTCGGCGTGGTGCTGGCTGACATGACCGAGGCGCGGCGGAGCGAGGAAGTGCTGCGGAACCTGACGCACCGGCTGATGCAGGCGCAGGAAGAGGAACAAAAGCGCATCAGCCGCGAGCTGCACGATGTCATCGCCCAGACCCTGACCGGCATCAACATCCGGCTGGCGACCCTCAACCGGCAGGCCGCGCTCAACACCAAGGGCCTCGACCGCAATATCGCCCGCACGCGACGGCTGGTGGAAAAATCGGTGGACATCGTGCAGAAATTCGCCCGCGAATTGCGCCCGACGGTGCTGGACGACCTCGGACTGATTCCCGCGCTGCACTCGTTTGCGAAACTTTTTTCCAAACGGACGCGCATCCACATTCACTTGAAAGTCTTTGCGGGCGTGGAACAATTGGACATCGCCAAGCGAACGGTGTTTTTCCGCGTGGCGCAGGAAGCGCTCAACAATGTCGCCCGCCATGCGAAAGCCGGCCGGGTGGAAGTGAGCATCCAGAAAGTCACGGACGGCATCTGCATGAAAATAAAAGATGATGGCAAATCGTTTGACGTGGCAGGCGTGTTGAATGCCAAAGGCAGAAAACGCCTCGGACTGCTCGGCATGAGGGAACGGCTGGAAATGGTCGGCGGCCATTTTGGCGTCGAGTCCGTCCAGGGCCAGGGCACCACCGTCATCGCCCAGATCCCGCTTGGCAAGTTCGCGCGCGGGGGGGGGGAATCACTGATGGCATCCGCTGAAGCCAGGCCTTGAACTTTTATGAAACGAATCACAATTTTGCTGGCGCTGGTGGCCGTCTGTTGGTGCGACGCCCTCGCAACACCGGCTTCGACCAATTCCGCCGCAGCCAGCCGTGTTCTCATGATTGATTCCAGTTCCATGCCGGTGGCTGCGGGCGAGGCCACGCTGATTATCGGTCCGCTTCAGCGCACGAACGGCGTTTACACCGGTGATTACAAGCTCAAGGTGTTTCCCTACTTCTTGAAAAACGAAAAGGGGCGGCTGGCCATCGTCATTTCGGATGAGTCGCTGGCCGAGGCCAGCCAGGGCAAGGTCGTATCTATTACCGGCACAGCCACCACCACCAAGACTGGCAAGAGCCGGCCCATCACGGCCATCGCCACGCCGGTCAACAGGGATCACGGGACACTCAAGCTGTCGTTCACGGCGGGAACCCGGAAAATGACTTTCGAGCCGGCTTATCACTTTGCAGGGAAACCATTGGTTCTGGCGCAGGCGACTGAAATCAAACCTTGAATTATATGAAACGAATCACTGTATTGCTGGCGGAAGACCACATGATCGTGCGCGAGGGTTTTCGCAAGATGCTCGAACTGGAAGACGACTTCGAAATTGTCGCCGAGGCGCCGGACGGGCGCCAGGCCGTTGCGCTGGCCAAAAAATTTCATCCCGACGTGGTGTTGATGGACATTGCCATGCCGCTGCTCAACGGCCTGGAAGCCACCCGGCAGGTGCTCAAGGCCCTCCCCGTTACCAAGGTGCTCATGCTCTCCGCGCACAGCGATGACGCGTATGTGAAGAATGCCACCGAGTCCGGCGCCATGGGATTTCTGCTCAAGCAAACCTCCGCCCACGACGTGTGCCGGGCGATCCGCGAAGTCCAGAAGGGGAAAACGTTTTTCAGCCCGTCCATTTCCCGGCGCCAGGACCGCATCAATCCCCTGACGCCCGACCGTTCGGGGGCGTTGAAAAAGAAAGCCGCCCATTTAACTTCGAGAGAGATGGAAGTTCTCCAGCTCATTGCCGAAGGCAAGGCCAACAAGGAAACTGCGGACGAACTCGGCATCGGCATCAAGACCGTGGAGAAACACCGCGAGCACATCATGCAGAAGCTCGACATCCACGACACCGCCGGACTCACCCGCTACGCCATCAGCGCGGGCATCATCGAAAACAGCGTCCAGTTGACCATTGTTTAGCTGCCGTTAAAACAGTAGGAGACAACGTGAGAAGTCCCATTCTGCATTTGAAATGAGCCTCGTCACCTCGGCCCCTACAAAAATGGATAAAAACAACCTCGCCTTCTGGATGACTCTGGCCGGCACTGTTTGCTGGGGCGTCTGCTTTTGGTGGATGCGCCGGCTTTCCATCAAACAGAACACCCTTTTGGACCAGTTGCGCGAGCAGGGCAAGCGCATCGAGAAGCTGTCCAAGATCGAACATGACCTCATCAAGGAAGTGCATCCCCAGGTGAACGAAATCAAGGAAGGGATGGACGAAATGATTGCGGTGGTGAAGGAGAATGCGGAGAACAATCTTCCGCCAGTAGCAAAAAAGAAGGGGCATTAAGCCCGACTCAGGTTTGTCCTCGTTTTCGCAAACTTTCCCTGCCGGACTGTTTTCATTCAATTCCGGCATGGGGCGAACACCCCATAGCGCCGCCAGGGAGATCCGGTCTATCGTCCCGCCGTGATGGAAAAAATCTTACGCGCTGAAAGACCGTCGGGAGCATTATTTCAAAGCCAAGCGACCCCGGCCAATCGCAGCGTTCTTGAGAGGAAGCGGTTAAACAATTCTGAAAGAAATATGATTACAAACCCCTGGAATAAAATCAAAGCAACGTTCACCCGGCTGAAACCAGCCGCGCGGATTTTGACACCGCTTTTGCTGGCCCTGGCCATCCCGTGTCAACTCGAAGCCGCAGGCCCGGCGCCTGTCAATCTTCTTTCCACCGCCAATTTCGTGATTCTGGCCGGCGCCGCGGTCACCACGACAGGTGGCGGCATCATCAATGGGGATGTCGGCGCCAGTCCGATTGCCGGGTCCGCCATCGGTGTGACCTGCTCTCAAGTGAACGGGACAATCTATGCCGTTGATGCCAGCGGACCTCCCTGCGCGGTGATCAACGCAACCCTGTTGACCCAGGCTAAAAACGATTTGACCACGGCTTACAACGACGCCGCCGGACGAACCATTCCCACCGCCACGAATCCCGGCGGCGGCAATCTCGGCGGGTTGAGCCTGGCTCCCGGCCTTTACAAAATGACGACCACGACTTTGATAACGGGATCGGACCTCACACTCGCCGGCGGCCCGAACGATGTCTGGATATTCCAGTGCGCGCAGGACCTGCAATTGGGCAGCGGGATAAAAGTCATCCTGACTGGCGGTGCACAGGCCAATAACATTTACTGGCAGGTAGGCACCTCGGCAGTGCTTGGAACATTCTCCGTCTTCAATGGAAACATATTGGCCAGCCAGGCCATTACGATGGATACCAGCAGCACGATGAATGGCAGAGCGCTGGCGTTCAGCGCCGGGGTGACGTTCAATGGCAATGGGGCGGCTGCGCCCAGCACCAACGGCACCTCCACCGGTATTGCCGTTCAACAGCCTGTCGGCACAAACCTTGTCAACGGCGACGTCACCAACAGTTTCGGCTCGGTGGCCGTTGGCAACAGCACCAACCTCACCTTCACCATCACGAATATCGGCAGCGCAAATCTCACCGGCCTGGCCATCACCATTGACGGCGCGAATTCGACCATGTTCAGCGTGACCACCAATCCGGCAGCCTCGTTGATTCCCGGTGGTATCACCACCTTTACCGTGCGCTTTGCGCCCGTTGGCGCGGGTGTGAAGACCGCCGTGCTGCACATCGCGAACAATGACATCGGCAATAACAACAACCCGTTTAACATTGCGATCACAGGCACGGGCACGGGCTTCGGCGTTGTCCCCGGTATTGTCGTTCAACAACCTGCCGGCACAAACCTTGTCAATGGCGTCGGCACCATCAACTTCGGTTCGGTGGCCGTTGGCACCAGCACGAACCTCATCTTCACTATCTTGAACATCGGCGGCGCAAATCTCACCGGCCTGGGTGTAACCATTAACGGCGCGAATGCGGCAATGTTCAACGTGACCACCAATCCCGCAGCCCTGGTTGCCCCCGGTGGCAGCACCACTTTTACCGTGCGCTTCGCGCCCACCAGCACGGGCGCAAAAGATCCCGCGCTGCACATCGCGAACAATGATATCAACAACAACCCTTTCAATATCGAGATCGCAGGCACCGGTGCCGACCCCGCAATCATTGCTTCGACCAACGTCTTTGTGAACACAAGTTCCGCAGGGGTCTCAACCATCGCGCTTGATCTACAGACCGGCTTGTTCACGAACAGCGTTCTTTTGACCAACAGCAGCCCGAGCACAATCGCCGCCGTCCGGCTTTATGTCATGAACCTTCCCGCCGGAGTGCAGGTTTATTACGCGAGCGGCACCACCACCAACGGCACGCCCTATGTGCAATATAATTTCCCCGTCGCTTCCGGTGCGATAGTTGATTTCACGATTGAGTATTATCGCCCCAATGGCCAGTTGTTTCCAACGCCCACATATGTCCCGCAGGATGCGACAGCTGTCAACCTGACCGTAACAAACGGGGTCGGGATCATGATTACCAATAACATGCTCTCAAACGGTGGGTTCATGATCGGATTTTATGCCACTCCGGGACACAGCTACGCCGTGCAGTTCACCACCAACATGGTAAACTGGCTGACTGCCGATCCCTTTATCGTCGCCCCGGCCAACTATGTGCAGTGGATTGACTTTGGCGCGCCCAAGACCGAAAGCCCCACTGGCACCCGTTTTTACCGGGCCTTTGAACTGCACTGAATCCGACCATCAACCACCACACCACCTATGAATCGAATCATCATTTCCACCACGCTGACCATCGCGGCTTTCTCTCCTTTCGCTGTGCGCGGCCAGGATTTGCCCGAAAGCCCCAACCGTTTCAGCTTCGGCCCGACCATTGGAATTAACTTCAAGGCCGGCTTTTACAACAACGTCAATCCGGGGCCTAATAACGGCCTCGCAAACCACACCTATAATGACGGTTACGTTCTTGTGGACGGCACCGGAGACAATCATGCCGGCCTCGAAGACACCTATTTCTGGGGCTACCGAAACGCCTCTCAAGTGGCAGGCGGAAACATCAATTTTCATGCTATTCAGGATTCTTCCTCTGTTACCGGCAATCCGCAATATGGAGGCGAATTCATCTACCAGCGGGTTATCGGCAACCTGCCATTTCTAACGGGCGATTGGGGCCTCGAAGCCGGCTTTGGGTTCACGGAACTTGACCTGCGCGAAAATCTCGGCGGAACCGTCCCAGTCATCATGGATTCCTATCAGCTTAATGGTCCGGCACCCGGTCCCGGATACAATGGAACTTTCCAAGGGCCTGGCTCCCTGCTCAACGACACGCCTACGCGCACCGCCACGACTGCCACCTTGACGGGTTATCAAAAATTGAGCGGCCAGTTGTTCAGCCTTCGCCTCGGTCCGTTTGCCGAATGGAAATTCACTGACAAATTAAGTCTCGCCGGCAGCGTGGGTCTGACTTTGGCTCCGGCGATGGTTGATTATGATTTCTCCGAGATCGCCACTTTGGCTGGCGGCGGGGGCATGATTGCGGCGAGCGGTCATTCTTCCGAAACCAAGCTGCTCTACGGCCCCTATGTGGGCGCGATGCTTCGCTATGACTTTGACAAGCACTGGGGCGTTTTTGTTGGCGCGCGATTCCAAAACCTGACCGATATGAACCAATCAATTGGCAGTCGCACCGCCAAGCTCGACCCGAGTGCCACGCTTTATGCAACCGCTGGCGTAAGCTGGAAATTCTAGTTGGCAGACCCGGGACAGCGCCACGCCGCAGGCGGAATTGCCGGGTCAACCGTGCGCTCCGAAACCGGAACCTACGCAGAAATTATTCGGCTGCAGCAAATCCCTTATGGGGAAAACACCGTATATCCCCGCCAGATATGACGGCTTATTTTTGTCACATGACAGGGAACAAGATTTCGCAAGCAGGCAAGCTCGCTGGAGCAGCGCTTCGATGCCGGACAAATCAGCCACGCCGCATTCTTGTGGTGGAGGACGAACCGGACATCCGCCGCATCAACGCTGAAGCACTGAAGTGTTCCGGCTACGAGGTGGACACCGCCAAAGACGGCAAGTTGGGATGGGAGGCCGTGAGCCATGCCCCCGAAAGTTACGTCCTCCTGATCACCGACCACAACATGCCGGGATTGACGGGTCTGGCACTTGTCAAAAAGCTGCGTGACGCCCGGCTGACCCTGCCTGTCGTCATGGCCACTGCGGCTTTGCCAAGCGAAGACCTGTTTGCCCGATATCCTTGGCTCCAACCCGCCGCCGTGCTGCTCAAGCCCTACTCTGTCGAGCAGTTGTTGGGAACGGTGAAAAAATTTCTGCACGCAACCGGCGGTGACTTTGAGCCGGACGCACCGCCGCAAAGCCAGCCGGCCAGCGTATGATTTGCAATTATGATGAATCCAGTCCCCGTTTCAGCGACCGTTTGAGGTTCCTCCCGACCGGACACTTTTGCGGGGCTGGATTCATCGCGTCCGGCACTCTTAACTGCCAGACTTGATTTCGAACGAGCCATAACCCATGAACTGGCCTCCTTTGGATATCAGCGTCCGCGTCGGCTGCAACCTCGCCTACGAAACCACCGTGCCGACGCCGGTGCTGTTCGTGCTCAAGCCGCGGCTCGAAGGTCGGGTGCTGGTGATGCAGGAGAAACTTTCGTTCGGCATCGGCCTGCCGTCGTATGAGTTTCAAGACAGCCACGGCAACATCACCTATCGCTCGATGTTCATGCCGGGCCGGAATGAAATCCGG
>Ga0181525_10000916_pt1 | contig 25657 bp, 29 predicted proteins | sample PEATcosm2014_Bin_48_FD_121100 | JGI IMG/M metagenome (GOLD analysis project Ga0181525, IMG submission 121100) | Peatland microbial communities from MTU Mesocosm Facility, Houghton, MI, USA - PEATcosm2014_Bin06_10_metaG | ecosystem: Environmental > Terrestrial > Soil > Wetlands > Peat | place... | reverse complement strand
CGTCTTCATCGACGGCAAGAAGGCGATGACGCTGCGCGGCCCGACTGTCGCCACGGACTTCCAAAAGATCGTCGTCGACTATATCGAGCAGCGATTCGGCTCCGGCGCGGGGCGGACGGCGGCGGAATGAAGTCGTGATTCGGGTGAGGCTTTGCCTCGCTTTATGATCGTTTCCGTACAATCCAGCGCGGCCTCGGCGAAGCCAGCGGATAAATGGTTGCCAAATTGGCACAGATGGCCGGAAATTTGCGCCGGCCGTACGGGAACTCTCGACATCGCGGATTGGCTCGTTCAGCATGGCGTTAACCATGCGGCGATTGACCCCTGATTCACGATGGGCACGCTTGCGCGGCGGGGGAGTAATAAAAATGAAGCGGTCGATTCTAGCGGCGCTGGTCCTTGCCCTTTCGTTCGGGCTGGTGCCTCAGGCTGCGCGCGCTCAGGACAATAGCCTGACTAGCACGTGGAATGCTTTCTTTAATTGGCTCTCCCACGGGCAGGATCCGCGGCTCACTTACGCTGGCATCGGCATTGGCATCGGCGGCGATGTTGCTTCCTATTACCTGACCAAAAAACACGGCTATCCGCCGGTTCGGAGCCTAACGCCGCTGGCGGCCTATGGTGCGACGTCGGGCGCATGCATCCTTGTCTATCCCTTCGTCGGAACCATTGTGCTCAACCGGCCGATGACGCCGCGCGAGGTTTATACCGGGATGGCGGACTGCATCGTGCCGTTCATCGGCAGCTGGGCTGTCGACAAGATTCTCCCGCACGACGCCTGGACCGACGGCACGCCGATGCCGGTGAAGCTGGCGAGCCGCAAGAAATAGCGCCCTTCAATCGCGATACGGAATAGCCGGCCCGAAGGGGCCGGCTTTTTGCTGCGCTCATCTCGCTTGAGGCAGAGGGCCTAATGCTTGCGTTCCAAACGGCGCAGCACGTCGTCGAGCTGATCGAGATTGCGGTAACGGATGCTGAGCGTGCCGCCGCGGTCGCGATGATCGATGCTGACCACTAAGCCGAGCGCGTCGGATATGCGCTTTTCCAGCGCCAGCATGTTGGCATTTTTGTCGGCCCGTCCGGACGGTTTGCTGCCGTTGGCGTCAGACTTCGCGGTCTTTTGCGACACCTCGCGCGCCATCGCCTCGACCTGGCGCACGTTGAGACCGCGGGCGACTATTTCCTCCGCGAGCTGCTCGGCATTGGGCTGACCGATAAGCATGCGCGCGTGCCCGGCGGAAAGTTTGCCGTTATGGATATGGGCTTTCACGGAGTCGGGAAGTTTGAGGAGCCGCAGCGTATTGGCGACATGGCTGCGGCTTTTGCCGATGGTTTTGGCAATCTCATCCTGGCTGTTACCGAATTCATCCATCAGTGCGCGATAGCCATTGGCCTCTTCGAGCGGATTGAGGTCGGCGCGTTGCACGTTTTCGATGATCGCGATTTGCAGCGCTTCGGCATCGGTCGCTTCGATCACGACAACGGGAACTTCATGCAGGCCGGCGCGCTGCGCCGCCCGCCAACGGCGTTCGCCGGCGATGATCTCGTAGGCGTCGGCGACACCGCGTACCGAACGTGCGACGATCGGCTGGATGATGCCGCGCTCGCGCAGCGACGCAACCAGTTCATCCAGTTCGGCATTGGAGAAAACGCGGCGTGGATTTCGTGCGTTCGGCCGCAGCGCTCCGGTCGGCAGCCGACGCTGTCCGCGCGGCCGTTCAGCCGAACTCTCGGTGCCGACGTCGCCGATCAAGGCGGCCAGGCCGCGTCCCAGTCGCGATCGCGTTGCTTCCTCCGCCATCGCCGCTTTTCCTAGATTGTCAGTCATGCCAATCAGTCTCGCAAATAGTTCGCATTGCTGTCCGCGCCCTGCGACGGCGGGATATTCGGCGTTACACGGCGGCCAATACTTTTTCGCGCTGGATCACCTCGGTGGCGAGCCGCAGATAAGCCTCGCTGCCGCTGCATTTTAGATCGTAGACCAGAACGGGCTTGCCGTAGGACGGCGCTTCCGAAACGCGTACGTTGCGCGGGATGATGGTGTCGTAAACTTTTTGTCCCATGAATTCGCGCACGTCAGCGACGACCTGGCCCGACAAATTGTTGCGCGCGTCAAACATCGTCAGCACGATGCCGTGGATAGTGAGGCCCGGGTTGAGTTGCTCGCGCACCGACTCGACCGTTTTGAGCAATTGCGACAAGCCTTCGAGTGCGAAAAACTCGCATTGCAGCGGCACCAATATGGCATTTGCCGCGGCCATGGCATTGACCGTCAGCAGATTGAGCGACGGCGGGCAATCGACCAGTACATAAGTGAATTTCGTGTCGCCTTGCGCGTTGAGGGGGCTGAGCGCGCTGCGCAGGCGGTAGGCACGGTCGCGCGTCTGACCGATCTCGAGTTCGAGCCCGGTGAGATCGAGTGTCGAGGGTGCAATGTAAAGACGCGGCACGGCCGTTGCGACGACGGCGTCGCGCAGCGCCGCCTCGCCCATCAGCACGTCGTAGGTCGAATAACGCCTGCTCCGGCGATCGATGCCGAGACCCGTCGAAGCGTTGCCCTGGGGATCGAGATCAATGATCAGTACATCTTCGCCGATGGCGGCGAGAGCGGTGCCGAGATTGATCGCTGTAGTTGTCTTGCCGACACCGCCCTTCTGATTGGCGACAGCCAGCACACGAGGCGCCCGCCCTGGCAGCGTTTGGATCGCGGAACCGGTCCCGGATAATGCGATGCTATCGGAGGATTGCTCAGGTAATTCATTCATCGCGGCACTTCCGGCCCAGAGGGGTTCATAACGCAATCTAGGGTTGCGGTTCGGTCTGGCTAGAGCTTCGGTGACAGGCCTCGTAGCACGATAATCCGGGCTCTCGGATCGGTTCGACTCGGGACTAGCGCCGCGTCCATGTTCCAACATTTAGCGGCGTCGGTCAATTCAGTGCCAACATCTTGTCCCTTTGGAAACAGCCCCACGGTGCCTCTTTTCAACAGCGGATAGGTCAATGTCAGCAGTTTAGGGAGCGGAGCCAAGGCTCGTGCAGTCACGATATCGAAGCGGTCCGGGGTGGTTTTGATGAAATCGTCAATCCTCACGGCGTGAACCATGGCCGGCGCACCAGTCGCCTGCACTGCTTCCCGCAGGAAGCTCGCTTTTTTCTGATTACTCTCGACCAGATGCACGCAGGCGCCCGTTATGCCCACGAGCGTGCAGGCGATCACGAGCCCGGGGAATCCCGCCCCCGAGCCAATGTCGGCCCAGCTACGGGCATTCGGCGCCAGCGCGATGAGCTGTAACGAATCGGCGATGTGGCGCATCCACAACGTCGATTCGGTCGAAGCCGCGATCAAATTGGTGTGGCTCTGCCATGCCGTGAGCACGCCGACAAAGCGGTCCAGGCGGGCCTCCGTTTCACGTGAAACAGGGACCAGAGCCAGCGCCGCAGCGCGATCCGCGGCGAGATCAGCCTCTACCACCGGCGGACTTGCGGTGTTGCCGGCGCAAATGCGCGGCCAAGAGCATCAGCGCTGCCGGCGTGACCCCATCGAGGCGGCCGGCCTGGCCGATCGTGCGCGGCCGCTGGGCTTGCAGCCGATGGCGGACTTCGTTCGACAGACCGGGCACGATCGCAAAATCGAGGTCGTCGCCAAGAACCAGGCTTTCGTCCCGGCGGTAGGACGCCACGTCGGCGCTTTGACGGTCGAGATACACCGCATATTTCGCGTCGGTCTCGAGCTGTTCTGCGATATTGCCGTCGAGTGCGCCGAAGCCGGGCCAGAGGCGCGCCAAATCAGCCACTGCGATATCGGGGTGGGACAATAGTTCGAAAGCGGAGCGGCGCTGGCCATCCTGGCGCAGCACTAGGCCATGCCGGGCCGCCTCGCTCGGCGTCATCGTCAGCGACCGCGCCATGGTCCGCGCGGCGCCAAGCGCGGCCATCTTGGCCCGGTGCCGGGTGGCGCGAGCTGGGCCGACGCAGCCGAGAGCGATTCCCTTATCGGTCAGCCGCTGGTCAGCGTTGTCGGCGCGCAGCGTGAGCCGGTACTCGGCGCGCGAGGTAAACATGCGATAGGGCTCGCTGACACCGCGCGTGATCAGGTCGTCGATCATGACGCCGAGGTAGCCCTCGGCACGATCGAACAGGATGGGCGCGCCAGCCGCCACATGAGCGGCAGCGTTGAGTCCTGCCGCCAGACCTTGCGCGGCAGCCTCTTCATAGCCGGTGGTGCCGTTAATTTGCCCGGCCAGAAACAGCCCAGGGAGGCGCTTGGTCTCGAGCGAAGGCTCCAACTCGCGGGGATCGACATAGTCGTATTCGATCGCATAACCGGGGCGCACGATGCGGGCCCGCTGCAAACCCGGGATCGAGGCCACCAGCGCCGCCTGGACCTCCTCCGGCAACGAGGTCGAGATGCCATTCGGATAGACGGTGGCGTCGTCTAGACCCTCCGGCTCCAGGAAGATCTGATGGCCGTCGCGCTCCCCGAACCGCACGATTTTGTCTTCAATCGACGGGCAATAACGCGGACCCCGGCTCTTGATTTGGCCCGAATACATCGGTGAACGATGCACATTGGCGCGGATCAGATCATGGGTCGCGGGCGTCGTGCGGGTGATGCCGCACTGGATTTGGCGGTTGGTGATCGATTCGGTGAGCACGGAGAACGGTTCCGGCGGATCGTCGCCGGGCTGCATCTCCATTGCCGCCCAATCGATGGTCGTTCCGTCAAGGCGCGGCGGTGTCCCGGTCTTAAGCCGACCCAGCATGAAGCCGGCCTGCTCAAGTGTGTCCGCCAGACCGGCAGTCGGCGCCTCCCCGACGCGCCCAGCGGGGATTTGACGGTCGCCGATATGAATAAGGCCGCGAAGGAACGTGCCGGTGGTCAGGACAACCGCCGGCGCGCCGAAATCCCGGCCATCGACCAGGCGCACACCGGTCACCCGCCCATCGCAGAGCAGATCGTCGACCTCGCCCTCGATCACCGTCAAACCCGCCGTAAGCCGAAGCGCCTGTTGCATTGCTGCGGCGTAAAGCTTCCGATCGGCCTGGGCGCGCGGACCACGCACGGCCGGCCCCTTACGGCGATTAAGGACGCGAAATTGGATGCCGGCCGCATCGGCGACGCGGCCCATGAGGCCGTCGAGTGCGTCGACTTCCCGGACCAGATGACCCTTACCAAGACCCCCGATCGACGGATTGCAGGACATGGCCCCGATGGTGGCGAAGCGCTGCGTCACGAGCGCCGTTTGCGCCCCCATACGGGCAGCGGCGGCAGCCGCCTCGCAGCCGGCGTGACCGCCACCCACCACGATTACGTCGAAGCGGCTGTCCATTCGAATTCTCCAAAACTGCAGCCCTCTTAGCGAAGCGCCGTTCTGCGGTCAAAAGACACGTTCGGCTGGTGTTTCACGTGAAACAAGCACTCTTGTTCAGCGGCGCCGTTAACGAATCATTTACCAATGCAAAAATCGCGGAAAATCACGTCCAAAATATCTTCAACGTCGACCCGGCCAGTCAATCGGCCCAGCGACGTCGCCGCGGCCCGCAATTCTTCGGCGATCAGTTCGTCATGGCCGCGGGCATCGCTGCTTAGGGCCCGATCGAGGGCGGCCATAGTATCCTCAAGCGCCTGGCGATGGCGCGCGCGGGTGATCAAGGCCGATTCACCCGCAGCGAAGTAGTCCTTAGCGAAGCTAGTGAGTGCCGCAATCAGCGCGGCAACCCCGGATCCGTCCACCGCAGAAATCCAAAAACTGGACGGTGATTCACAATTTATCCACAACTTATCCACAACGAGATCGGCTTTGTTGGCCACCCCCCAAACGACTGTATTCCCGAGGTTTTTCGTGGCTTCTGAGCCGGGTGGGCCACCGGCCGATGCGTCAATGAGCCACAATACCAGGTCAGCTGCTGTCGCGCGCTCACGGGCCCGGCGCACGCCCTCCTGCTCGACCGGACCGTCGCCCTCGCGAATACCCGCGGTATCGAGGAGCGTCACCGGATAGCCCTCGAGATCCAGATGCAGTTCGAGAATATCGCGTGTGGTCCCGGGATACGGCGACACGATCGCCGCTTCGCGCCGCGCCAGGCGGTTGAACAGCGTCGATTTACCAGCATTCGGCGGCCCCGCGATGGCGACGACAAGCCCGTCGCGCAACCGCTCGCCCCGCCGTCCGTCGCCCAGCGCCAAGGCAATCTCGCCGCGCAATTGCCGCGCAGCATCAAGCGCGGGCGCGATCAAATCCTCGGGCACATCGGCCTCATCGGAAAAATCGATCCGCGCTTCGACCAGCGCGAGCGATTCGATCAGCCGGCGGCGCCAAACCTCGGCGCGGTCGCCGATCAGACCCTTAAGCTGGCGGAACGCCTGCCGTCGCTGCGCCTGCGTCTCCGCGGCGATCAGATCGGCCAAGCCCTCCACCGCCGTGAGATCGAGACGGCCGTTGTCGAAGGCGCGACGGGTGAACTCGCCCGGCTCGGCGGCACGGCACCCCTCGATGTTCGAAAGCGCGTCGAGCACGCCGGCAATGACGGCTTGACCGCCATGCAACTGCAGCTCCGCGGTGTCCTCGCCGGTCGCGCTGTGTGGCGCCGGAAACCACAACGCCAGCGCCTCGTCGATGACGTCGCCGCTCGCCGGATCGCGCACCCGCGTCAGCGTCGCCTTGCGGGGCTCGCACACGCGGCCGATCAGCTTTTCCAGAGCAGCGCCCGCGCATGGCCCCGACACGCGCACCACCGCGACGGCCGCCGGCGGACGACCGGAGGAGAGTGCGAAGATGGTCGAACTGGAACCCTGCGGCATACCGAACTCTCGCCTTATGTCACCATTGCCGACAAGGGCGTCATATTCTAGGTTACATGTAACCCCCCGAGGTCGATTATGGCATCTAAACCGTCTCTCCGCCGCGCCAAGTCGCAACATGCCCACCCCAAGTCCTCCCGCGAGAAGGTCCGGAATTATCGGAAGCGCATGAAGGCGAATGGTATGCGGCTGATTCAAATGTGGGTACCCGACACACGAACAGCCGAGTTTGCAAAGCGAGCCAAGCGGCAGTCGCTCCTTGCCAACCGCAGTCCTCACGCCGCCGAAGACCAAGCCTGGGTTGACGCGATGCTGGATCGGGCCGCCGATTGAAGCGCGGGGAGATTTGGACCGCATCAGGCGAGATAGAATACGCCGCAAAACCGCGGCCGGCCGTGATTGTGCAGCACGAGAATTTCGATACTCTCGATTCAGTCACTATTTGCGGCTTCACAAGTGACCCAACTGACCTGCCGTTATTCCGGGTCCTGATTGAGCCGTCGGCGCTCAATGGACTGCAATCTCCCTCGCGCATTATGGTGGACAGGATTCTCACTATTCGAAAACACACCCTGGGCTATCGTATCGGCCATCTTAGCGACCAGGACGTCGCGCGCCTTGACCGCGCAATCGCGGTCTTTCTTGGACTGACGGATTGACCGCCATGTCAACGTCGCAGCCCGTTTCCGCCCCGCGCCTCAACCGCCTCGCCAACGAGACCAGCCCCTACCTGCTGCAGCACAAAGCTAACCCGGTCGACTGGTGGGCCTGGGGACCCGAGGCGCTGGCCGAGGCAAAGCGCAGTAATAGGCCGATCCTGCTCTCGGTCGGCTACGCCGCTTGTCACTGGTGCCACGTGATGGCGCACGAAAGTTTTGAGGACGACGCCACCGCCGGCGTCATGAACGAGCTGTTCGTCAACATCAAAGTCGATCGCGAAGAGCGCCCCGATATCGATCAAATCTACATGGCGGCGCTGCATCACCTCGGCGAGCATGGCGGCTGGCCGCTGACGATGTTTCTCACGCCGGACGGCGAACCGATCTGGGGCGGTACTTATTTCCCCAAAACCTCGCGTTACGGCAAACCGGATTTTGTCCACGTATTACGCGAGATCGCCCGGCTGTTCCACGAGGAGCCGCAGAAAATCGAGCAAAATCGCGCGGCGCTGATGGCGCAGCTCGCCGCGACGGCGCGCAGCGACGGCGCCGCCACCATTGGCGTCGCCGAACTCGACAACGCGGCGCGGCAGCTCGGCGGCATTATCGACCCCGTCAACGGCGGCACCCGCGGCGCGCCCAAATTCCCGCAAGCCGCCTTGTTCGAACTGTTATGGCGCGCCGGACTGCGCACGCGCGAACAGCGCTACTTCGCCGCTGTCGAAATCACCCTTGATCACATCTGCGAGGGCGGCATCTACGATCATCTCGGCGGCGGCTTTTCCCGTTATTCGGTCGATGAGCGCTGGCTGGTACCGCATTTCGAAAAAATGCTCTACGACAACGCACAGCTCCTCGAACTTTTGGCGATCGCCTATCGGCATAGCGGCAAGCCGCTTTATCGTCAGCGTGCCCGCGAAGCGGTTGCGTGGCTTAGCCGGGAAATGACGACCGAAGGCGGCGCTTTCTCAGCTTCGCTCGACGCTGATTCCGAAGGCGAGGAAGGAAAATTCTACGTTTGGACCCATGAAGAAATACTAAGTGCCCTTAGTAATAAAGAGGGCGAATTCTTCGCCTCACACTATGACGTAACACCAGGCGGTAATTTCGAGGGACACAATATCCTCAATCGCCTCAAGGCGATGGACGTCACTGCCGCCGACGAAGCCCAGCTCGCGCCGCTGCGCGAAAAACTCCTGACCGTGCGCGGCAGCCGGGTGCGACCAGGCCTCGACGACAAAGTGCTTGCCGACTGGAACGGCCTGATGATCGCCGCGCTGGTCAATGCCAGCGTGATGCTCGACGAGCCGTCCTGGTTCGCTATGGCGGCGCGGGCTTTCGACTTTGTCGCCGGCGCAATGAGCCACGGTGACCGGCTTGGCCATTCCTGGCGCCAAGACAAGCTCACATTTCCGGGCCTCGCGTCCGACTTCGCCGCCATGATCCGGGCCGCGCTCGCGCTCTACGAGGCGACCGGCCAGCAAAACTATCTCGCCCAGGCGCTCGCCTGGCAGCACGCGCTTGATCGCGACCACGCCAATCCCGAGACTGGCACCTACTACCTCACCGCCGCTGACGCGGAAGGGCTTGTCATTCGCCCGGCGTCAACCGCCGACGAAGCGACGCCGAATCATAATGCAGTCGCCGCGCAAAATCTTATTCGGCTGGCGGTTTTGGCTGGCGACGACGGCTGGCGCGACAAAGCCGACCGCCTGATCGCGGCCATTGCCCCGCTCGCGACCGAAAACCTCTACGCGCACATGGCGCTGCTCAACGCCATCGATTTAAGGCTGCGCGCCGCGGAGATCGTCGTCACGGGGCAGGGACCGGGCGCCGAAACGCTGCTTGCGACGGCCCGCCGCCACTCCCCACTGGACCGCATCGTACTCCAGGCGGCCACCGCAGAGGCTTTGCCACCATCCCATCCGGCCCGCCAGAAGATCGACGTCGGGACCGCCCCACAGGCCTTCGTCTGTATCGGACAAACCTGTTCGCTGCCGGTGACGGATCCGATTCGGCTGTTAGACGCTATCGAGGCGGTGCGACATAATTGACGCGACGGCCCATTGGCCGCCGATTCGTGCATTATCGAAGCTACCCTGGGGGCGCAGCAGTGGAGACGAAACCATGCGATGCGGGATCATCTTAGCCGCCGCCCTGACCGCCCTGCCAGTATTTGCGATGACCACGACCGGCGCGCGCGCCGACGATGAGTGGTGCGGTTACATGGCGAAAGACAATGCCGTGGTCGAATGCGGCTATACGACCTCGGCGCACTGCGAGGACGCCGTCGGCAAAGGCGGTATGTGTTTCGTAGATCCGGACTATGCCGCAAATGCCAAGCGCATCACGCCGGCAATTGATATTCCGTCACGGTCGCGCTTATCGCAGCCGGCCCGCTCGTAACCGAACCATCTTTGCAATACCGATCGGCATGCCCGGGACGAACCTTGGCGCGACGAACGACAAGGCCATCGCGCCGGCGCTTACGTATTCATCGACTCGAAGAATTCGCCGTTGTTCTTGGTATTGCGCAGCTTGTCGAGCAGGAAGTCGATGGCGTCCATGGTGCCCATCGGATTGAGGATGCGCCGCAGCACGTACATTTTTTTAAGCTGATCGGGAGGCACCAAAAGTTCTTCTTTGCGGGTACCAGAGCGGGTGATGTCCATGGCCGGGAAGGTGCGCTTGTCGGCCACTTTGCGATCGAGGATGAGCTCGGAATTGCCGGTGCCTTTGAATTCCTCGAAAATCACTTCGTCCATGCGGCTGCCGGTATCGATCAGCGCGGTGGCGATGATGGTCAGCGAGCCGCCTTCCTCGATATTGCGCGCGGCGCCGAAAAACCGCTTCGGGCGTTGCAAGGCGTTGGCGTCGACACCGCCGGTCAGCACCTTGCCTGACGACGGCACTACGGTGTTGTAGGCGCGGCCGAGCCGGGTGATCGAGTCCAGCAAAATCACTACATCCCGGCCGTGCTCGACCAGGCGTTTCGCCTTCTCGATCACCATCTCCGCGACCTGAACGTGGCGCACAGCCGGCTCATCGAATGTCGAGGACACCACCTCGCCCTTTACCGAGCGCTGCATATCGGTAACTTCCTCCGGCCGCTCGTCGATCAGCAGCACGATCAGATAACATTCAGGATGATTGTGCGTGATCGAATGCGCGATGTTCTGCAACAGCACGGTCTTGCCGGTGCGCGGCGGCGACACGATCAGCGCGCGTTGGCCCTTGCCCACGGGCGCCACGATGTCGATGACGCGGGCGGAAAGATCCTTCTTGGTCGGATCCTCGAATTCCATCTTCAACCACTCGTCCGGATAAAGCGGCGTGAGGTTGTCGAAATTGACCTTGTGGCGCGCTTTCTCGGGGTCCTCGAAGTTGAGCGAGTTGACCTTGAGCAAAGCGAAATAGCGCTCGCCTTCCTTCGGGCTGCGGATGTGACCGTCGATGGTATCGCCAGTGCGCAATCCGAAGCGGCGGATTTGCGACGGCGAAACGTAAATATCATCCGGTCCGGGCAGGTAGTTCGCTTCGGGCGAGCGCAGAAAGCCGAAGCCGTCCGGCAACACTTCAACAACGCCTTCACCGACAATATCGGTTTCACGCGCCGAGAGCTGCTTGAGGATGCCGAACATCAGCTCCTGCTTGCGCATCGTCGAAGCGTTCTCAACCTCAAGCTCCTCCGCGAAGGAGACAAGCTCCGCCGGAGTCTTGGTTTTGAGTTCTTGGAGTTTCATTTCCCGCATAACGGAATTTCCTATGGGAATTGGGCCAGCGGCTGAATTGAGTTGCGGCGTCGCTGGCGGAAAGAAGATCGCAGGTCTTGGGCTGGAAGGGGCTTTGGGGGCCCCGGACCCGATGCATCAGGGGGCTCCAGTCAACTGGAGCCAAAACGCAACTGCATCCGCCTGCGTAGGGTGGGATTGGTGAAAGATAAGAAAAGACCGTAGCTTAGGCAAGTCCCGAAACCGACTTTCGCTCGATAACGCACCGAAATCAGAACGGTTTCACCACCGCCAGGATGACGATACCGATCATCAAGATCGTCGGTACTTCGTTGATAATCCTATAGAAACGCTGTGAATGCCGATTGCTGTCGGCGGCGAAATCCTTGACCCAGCGGGCACATAGCCCATGCATCGCCGTCAGTGCCAGAACCAGGACCAGTTTCGACCCAAGCCAGCCGGAGGCGAACCAGCCGTAGCGAGAATCAGGTCCGTTCCAGGCCAGCCATAGGCCGAATAGCCAAGTCGCAATCATCGCCGGGCTCATGATGGCGCGCAGCAGCCGGCGCTCCATCACTTTGAAGGTCTCCGACTGCACCGATCCCTTCTCCGCGGCGCAGTGATAGACGAACAAGCGCGGCAGATAGAGCATGCCCGCCATCCAGGCGATCACGGCAATGATGTGGAAAGCTTTGATCCAGTCATACATCGTCGTTGCCCGCCTTAGACGGTCACCCGGCCGGCGCGCACCCGAGCGATCAGCCGCTCGACATGGGTGACGGGTGTGTCCGGCAGCACGCCATGACCGAGATTAAAAATGAACGGACCGCCGGCGAACGCTTCCAGAATCGTCTCGATGGCACCATCGAGCGCGGCGCCGCCGACCTTGAGCGCCAGCGGATCGAGATTGCCCTGGATCGGCAGTTGCCTTTGGATCCGATCGCGCGCGAACGCAAAATCTATCATCCAGTCGAGTCCGACCGCGTCGACCGCAGCCCCTAAAATGTAGCGTTCCAGCTTAGTGCCTGCGCCGCGCGGGAAACCGATGATTTTCGCCTCGGCAACGCTTGCGCGGACCTTAGCAACGATGCGCGCGATCGGGGCAATACACCACTTCTGGAATTCACCGGCCGGCAATATTCCGGCCCAAGTGTCGAAAATCTGCACGGCATCGACGCCAGCTTCGAACTGCCGGATCAAATAGCTCGCCGAAGCCTCGACCAATAATTCAATCAGCGCCGCAAACTCGCTGGGATGCCGATAAGCGAACTGCCGCGCCGGTTGCTGATCGGCCGTTCCACAGCCGGCAATCATATAGGTCGCCAAAGTCCACGGCGCGCCGCAGAAGCCAAGCAGCGTCACGGTCGGCGGCAATTCCTGTTTGACTCGCGCGATCGTTTCATAAACAGGCGCGAGCATATTTTGATCGAGCTCGTGCCGCAATCGGCCAAGTGCCGAAGGTTCGTTGAGTGCATCGAGCCGCGGTCCGTCGCCAACCTCGAAGCTTACGCGTTGACCTAGCGCGTGGGGAACGACGAGGATATCGGAAAATAAGATCGCAGCATCGAAACCGAATCGGTGAATCGGTTGCAAGGTTACTTGCGCGGCCAATTTGGGATTGAAGCACAACTCCAGGAAAGTACCGTTCTTCTCGCGGATAGCCCGATATTCGGGAAGATATCGGCCCGCCTGACGCATGAGCCAGATCGGTGGAATGGAAGTACATTCGCCCGCTAAAACGCGAAGCAGGGGTTTCATCGCTAGGCGGTTCCCCACACTCCACTCCTTATCCAATCTAACCTAAGATACTTATGTTGTAGTGATTGAACAGTTGATTGGACTCATACCTTGATGTTCACCTGCCATCCACGGGTTCCGCACATTTTCTAGTTATACAGCGTGGGCCCGAGCATAATGAAAAGGGTGCTTCTAGCTGCATCATATGAAGGTTTTCGGCCGTGCTTGCCGCTGTTGTCCACATTTCACCATTACGCAGCGGCGTCGTCTGTTCGCAGAGCCGGAACGGCACGAATGTGGATAGGTTGAACGCTGCGCGGTCCATTGCGCTTGCACCCGCCCTAAAGCCGTGGCCTTCTCCCCAGTCATCGACAGGTTATGCAAACGAACCCATGATGCCTTTGAAACCACTATGATGCGGGAGTCATGGCGCAGTCGGCCAGCTATTTTCATCTTCATCTGATTTCGGACGCTACCGGCGAAACGCTGATCACGGTCGCTCGCGCCGCCGCTGCGCAATATGTAAGAGTCATGCCGGTCGAGCACATGCACCCCCTGGTCCGCAGCCAAAAGCAGCTCGACCGGGTCTTGGCGGAAATCGAAGAGTCGCCCGGCATCGTTTTGTACACTTTGCTCGAAGAGAACCTAGTCAAACGGTTGGAGCAGAAGTGCCGCGAACTCAGCCTGCCGTATCTATCGATCCTGGGGCCGGTCCTGCATCTGTTCCAGGCCTATCTCGGCGCTGAATCCACTCATAAGGTCGGGGCGCAACACACGCTGAATGCCGAATATTTTCGCCGGATCGACGCGCTCAACTACACCATGATGCACGACGACGGTCAGCAAACCGACGATCTCGAAGAGGCGGACGTTGTCCTCGTCGGCGTGTCGCGAACCTCGAAAACGCCGACCTCGATCTACCTCGCCAATCGTGGGGTCAAAACCGCGAACGTGCCGCTGGTGCCGGGCGTGCCGATGCCGTCCCATGTCGAACGACTCAAACATCCGCTGATCGTCGGTCTATTCGCGACCCCTGAGAGAATCGTACAAATTCGGCAAAATCGGCTGCTCGGTCTCAACGTGCACCGCGAAGATGACCAATATATCGACCGTCAGGCCGTGACCGAGGAAATCGCTGCCTCGCGCCGGCTGTGCGCCAAACATAATTGGCCTTTGATCGACGTGACCCGGCGTTCGATCGAGGAGACGGCCGCGGCGGTGTTGGCGCATCTCGCCGAGCGTCGCCGATACAAGGCTTCGTGAGGCATGCCGTCGTGGCTTGCCGCCGACCCGCTCGTGCTGGCATCGCGCAGCAAAGCGCGGCAAATGCTGCTTGCCGCCGCCGGCATTCCCATCGAAATACGGCCGGCCGATCTCGATGAGCGCAGCCTGGAGACTGCTGCGCCGGTGCAGGCGCCGGGCGCCGTCGCCGCTTTGTTGGCGCGAGAAAAGGCTCTGGCTGTGGCGCGGCTTTACCCCGGCCGCTTGACGCTTGGCGCCGACCAGACTTTGGCGCTCGGCAGCGAGCGCTTTGCCAAACCGGCGGATCGCGCGGCCGCCACCGCGCAGCTTCGCGCTCTTCGCGGTCGGACCCATGAGCTTTTTTCTGCCATCGCGTTCGCTCAGGATGCGACGGTGGTGTTCGAACACGCCGGCATCGCGCGGCTCACCATGCGCCCATTCTCCGATCGGTTCCTCGAACTTTATCTCGGCGCCGCCGGCGATACCGCGATGGCGAGCGTCGGCGGCTACCAGATCGAAGGCTTAGGTGCCCAGCTTTTCGAGCGGTTGGATGGCGATTATTTCACGGTATTGGGCTTGCCGCTCTTGGCGACGTTGGATTTCCTGCGGCAACGCGGCTGCCTCGTCCGATGAGCGGACAACGCCCTTTCGTTCTTTGCCTGACCGGTTCGCTCGGCATGGGCAAATCGACCGCGGCAAAATTCTTCGCCGAGGCCGGTGTGCCGGTGCACGATTCGGATGCCGTCGTGCACGCGCTTTATGAAAGCGAAGCAGTGCCCATGATCGAGCAAGCATTCCCGGGCTCGACTTCGGGCGGCAAGGTGGACCGCGCTAAGCTCGCCACGTTGGTGCTCCATGACAAAGCGGCACTGGCCCGTCTCGAAGCCATCGTGCATCCATTGGTCGGCGCTTCGCGGGAAAAGTTTCTGGCGCAAGCGCAGGCCCGCGGCGCTCCGGTGGTCGTGCTCGATATACCTCTGCTGTTCGAAACCGCCGCGGAACGCCGTTGCGATGCCGTCGTGGTGGTTTCGGCCCCGGCCGACGTGCAACGCCGGCGTACCTTGGCGCGTCCCGGGATGACCGAACAGAAATACGAGGCCATTCTTGCCCAGCAAACGCCCGATGCGGATAAACGCCGGCGCGCCGATTTTATCTTGGATAGTTCGACGGATTTTGACCACGGCCGCGCCCAGGTGCGAGACATTTTGCAAGCCGTGGCTAAGATGAAGCGGCGCTGATTCGTCGGTTGCCGCGTTGGCAAGCGGGTGCCGGCGCGGTGCGGAGGGAAGCGGAAGATGCGGGAGATTGTGTTCGATACCGAGACCACCGGCCTCGATCCCACACAGGGGGATCGGCTGGTCGAGATTGGCTGCATCGAACTGGTCAATCGCTTTCCGACCGGCAAGGCCTTCCACTGCTATTTCAATCCGGAACGCGACATGCCGGAGCAGGCCTTTCGGGTCCACGGGCTGGCGATCGAATTCCTCAAGGACAAGCCGTTGTTCGCCGACAAGGTGGAGGAGATTCTCGCCTTTCTTGGCGATGCCCCACTGGTCGCCCACAACGCGATGTTCGATCTTGGCTTTCTCAACGCCGAATTGGAGCGCGCCGGCCGCGCCATGGTGAGCCGCGAGCGAATGATCGATACGCTCCTCATCGCGCGCCGCAAACACCCCGGCGGCTCGAACCGGCTCGACGACCTGTGCGTGCGCTACGCGATCGACAATTCCCGCCGCACCAAACACGGCGCGCTGCTCGATGCTGAACTTTTGGCCGAGATCTATATCGAGCTCATCGGCGCTCGCCAGGCGCAACTCGTTCTTTCGCAGACCACGCCTACCCGCGCCGTCGGCGAGCCTATCGTCGTGCGCGACCGGCCGGCGCCGCTGGTTGCGCGGTTGACCGCCGAGGCGCGCGAGGCACACCGCCGTTTTGTCGCCAGCCTCGGCGACGGCGCGATCTGGCGCGATTACGTCAGTTTGGATTGAGCGGCGGAAAGGCGGCTGCCGGTTGCGCGGCGGCCAAGCGCTGGCGGTAAAGGGTTACGAAATCGACCGGTTCTAGAAGCAGCGGGGGGAAACCGCCGTTGCGCGTCGCCGTGGCGATGATTTCGCGGGCGAACGGAAACAGCAGACGCGGGCACTCGATCAGCACGGTCGGCTGCAAACTCTCGGCCGGCACGTTCTGGATGCGAAACACCCCGGAATAGAGCAATTCAAAGCTGAACAGCAGCATGGCCTGGGATTCCGCTTTACCTTCCAGGCTCAGCGTTACCTCTACGTCGGTCTCGCTGAGCGGCGCGGCGTCGACGGCAATTTTGATATTGATGCTCGGCTGCTGCATGCCGGGAGTCATGGAGCGTGGCGCATTCGGATTTTCGAACGAAAAATCCTTCACGTACTGCGCCAGGATGCCGAGTTGCGGCACCGCCTCCTGCGGCTCGGGGCCGCCGTTTGTCGCTGACATGCTTGTCTCCGGCCATGGACAGGAACGTCATGGTTCGACGTTACCGCTTGGCTAACACAGCCCTTGAGGGTGAACAATGCTGCGCCGTGCCGGCCCGCTGAGGGGTTATCGGGGGGCCAATTCCGGCGGATTTGCCTAAAAGTCTGTCACCCAGCCCGCTTCCATTGTTGGCGTGGCGGCGGCTATCGTCTAATCTTTCGCGTCGGCACGCTATGGTCACGATCGGCTGCCACTGGATGGATCCTGGCGCGTGCCTACATAAAGCGGGGCGCTAATCTTCCTTCTGCGGATTGGTGTCAATACGAACCGCCCTTGGAATACAGCGTCGGCGCACGCGCGATGCCGAGAGAGTTCCCGAGAGAATGTCCAACGTGTTCGATATTTACACCATCATCTTCCTGGCTCTCGCGGTGTTCATCTTCCTGCGGTTGCGCAGCGTTTTGGGTCAACGCACCGGTCGCGAGCGACCGCCCTACGATCCCTATTCAGCCCGTGACGCAGTACGCAGCCCGGCAAGCGACAAGGTCGTCGCGTTGCCGCCGCGTTCGACCGAGGCACCGTCGCGCCCGGTTGAGGTCGTCCCGCCGCCGGCCGAGCGTTGGAAGGATGTCGCCGAGAGCGGATCGGCCATCGCGGTCGGACTCGACGCTATCGCGGCGGCGGAAAAGGGCTTTGACGTCAAGCATTTTATCGCCGGGGCGCGCGCCGCTTACGAGATGATCGTGACCGCTTTCGCAGCGGGCGACCGCAAGCAATTGCGAAACTTGCTGTCCCGCGAGGTCTTTGACGGATTCGATGCCGCGATCACCGAACGCGAACGTCGCAGTGAAACCGCCGAAACGCGTTTCGTCTCGCTCGACGGCTCCACCATCACTGCCGCCGACATGCGCAACGGCGCGGCGCAGATTACTGTCCGCTTCGTTTCCAAGCTGGTTTCCGCCACGCGTGACCGCGCTGGTACCGTCATCGAGGGCAACGCCGAAAAGGTCACCGACGTCACCGACGTGTGGACCTTTGCGCGCGACGTTTCATCGCGTGACCCGAACTGGAAAGTGGTCGCCACCGAAGCCGGGCAATGAACCGTCTTCAGTGCCTTCGCCTTTTCGTTGTGATTGTGGGTCTCCTCGGTATCCCGATCATGGCTCATGGCGGCGAGCGCGAGCCGATGAAATTCCCCGATACGCAATATGAACCGGTTGCCTGGTCGGATATCGACGGCTGGGAAAGCGACGATCACGCTGCCGCGTTTTCGACCTTTCTGGTGAGCTGCCGTACCCTCCTCACCGCCAGGCAGCGCCCGGGCCACGAATTGACGGCAATCCCCGCTGCGCTCAAGGACATCTGCGAGCGCGGCCAGGCTGCCATTCCGCTCGACGAGCAGGGCGCACGAAAGTTCTTCGAGGACAATTTCAGCCCGATTCGCATCAACAAGCTTGGCGACACCGACGGATTTCTCACCGGCTATTACGAACCGATCATCGCCGGCTCGCGGGTGCCGACCGGTGAGTTCACGGCGCCGCTCTACCGCCGGCCGGGCAATCTCGTCGTGGCCGGCCGCCGGAGACTCGGTGATGCGTTTCCCAGCAAGGGCGTCTTCGTCGGCCGCCGGGTCGGCCGCCGCAAAATCGTGCCGTATTACGATCGTGCGGCGATCGAGGATGGCGCGCTCGACGGCTGGCATCTGGAAATCTGCTGGCTGCACGATCCGGTCGACGCTTTATTCGCGCAGATTCAAGGATCGGCCCGGATCAGGCTGGAAGACGGCAGTATCCTGCGCGTCAATTACGACTCCCATAACGGCTGGCCCTATACGCCGGTCGGCCGCGTGTTGGTCGAGCAAAAGCTCATTCCGAAGGAAGAGATATCCATGCAGAGCATCCGCGATTGGATGGAAGCCAATCCGGACCAAGCAAAATACGTTCGCCGGCAAAACAAATCTTACGTGTTCTTCCGGATTACCGATCTTGCGACGGAGGACGAAGCGGTCGGCGGCGAGGGCGTGCCATTGGTGCCCGGCCGTTCGATTGCGATCGATCGTTCGCTGCACGCCTATGGTACGCCGTTTTTCATTTCGGCCGATTTACCGATCGCCAACGAAAAAGCCACGACCAAATTTCGCCGCCTCGTGATGGCGCAGGACACCGGATCGGCCATCGTTGGACCGGCGCGGGCGGATATCTATTTCGGCGCTGGCGACGAAGCCGCCCGCATCGCCGGCCGCATCAAGAATCCCGGGGCATTCGTGATGTTGCTGCCGCGCGCGCTCGATCCTGTGGAAGCTGGACTTAATACCCCGCTGCCGCCCGAGCGACCGGGCATGTTCAGTTTTAACCTCGGGACCATGGAGGATCCCACGGTGCCGGATTCCGCCTCGGCCGATGTTCCGGTGCCGGAGCCTAAGCCGGCGATCGCGGCCACGCCGAAAGCGAAAGCCCAGACGCGGCAGAAAAAATGAGCCGACGCCGCCCATTGAGCGACGAGGAGCGCGCGCTGTGGAGCGGTTTAGCGCGCTCGATCAAACCATTGCGGCGCACAAAGACGTCCGCCGCGCCTGCTGCCGATGCCATCGACGGCGCGCCGGTGGCGCCGCTGTCGCCCGTCGCGGCCCGGCCGCTGGCACAGCCGGCAAAATCACCTCCGCTCGCGCCATTCGACCGCCGCCTCAAGCAACGCGTGGCGCGGGGCCACGACGCCATCGACGCCCGCTTCGACTTGCATGGACTGACGCAAAGCGAGGCCCATGCCGCGCTGCTCCGCTTCCTGCGGCGCGCCCAGGCGGACGGCGCCAAAATTGCGCTCGTCATCACTGGCAAAGGCGGTGGGGCTAGCGAGCGCGGCGTGCTCAAGCGGCAGGTGCCGCTGTGGCTGGCGCTGCCGGAATTCCGCCCCTTTATTGTCGGCTTCGAGGACGCTCATGTCAGCCATGGCGGCCAAGGCGCGCTTTATCTGCGATTGCGGCGCGCGCGGTAGCCTGGAAGATCATGCCGTTTGATGCAAACCCATTAAGGTTAATAAGCGGAAAGCCGCACGACGCGCCAGAAATGGTCAATTTCCCCTGCAAGAATGGCATCCGTCATCGGAGCGCCGCTCTTCGGAGAAATGCCAGTCATGCCGGAAACCCTGAACACGCAAACGCGGTCAAAGCCAGCACGCAGCGGCTCCGCCGATTTGCAAATGCTGGCCCAGGTTGAAATGTGGATGGCTACGATCCGCGAAATCAGCCGCGAGCAACAGGACGAAATAAAACCGCGCGCGAGCTGAGCGCGCCGTTCGCTATAGAATGAATCGGCTGAGGTCGGTGTTCTTGGCGAGATCGCCGACATGCGTTTGCACATAGGCGCCGTCGATCTTGACCGTCTCACCGGAGCGGTCCGGCGCGCCGAAAGAGACGTCGTCGAGCACCCGCTCCATCACGGTTTGCAGGCGCCGTGCGCCAATGTTTTCCACGCTCGAATTCACCGCCACCGCCACGTCGGCGACCGCATCGATCGCATCCTCCGAGAATTCCAGCGTCACGCCCTCGGTCGCCATCAGCGCGATATATTGTTTGATCAGGGAAGCCTCGGGCTCGGTCAAGATACGCCGCATATCGTCGCGCGAAAGCGGTTTTAGTTCGACCCGGATTGGCAACCGGCCCTGAAGCTCGGGCAACAGGTCCGATGGTTTCGAAATGTGGAAAGCGCCAGAAGCGATGAAAAGAATATGGTCGGTCTTGACCGAACCATGCTTGGTGGCGACCGTGGTTCCCTCGATCAGTGGCAACAGGTCGCGTTGCACGCCCTCGCGCGACACATCGGCGCCGGCGCGGCCCTCGCGCACGCAGATTTTGTCGATTTCGTCGAGAAATACGATGCCGTTATTCTCCACCGCATTTATTGCTTCCTGCGTAAGCTGATCGGTGTCGAGTAGCTTGTCGGATTCCTCGTTGATCAAAAGACCATAGGAATCCTGCACCGTGACGCGGCGGGTCTTGGTGCGGTTGCCGCCGAGCTTGCCGAATATGTCGCCGATCGAAATCGCGCCCATTTGCGCGCCGGGCATGCCGGGAATATCGAATAGCGGCATGCCGCCGCCGGAGGCTTGCACTTCGATCTCGATTTCCTTGTCGTCGAGTTCGCCGCTGCGCAGCTTCTTGCGGAAGCTTTCCTTGGTCGCGGTGCTGGCGCTGGCGCCAACGAGCGCATCGAGGACGCGTTCTTCCGCTGCCTTTTGTGCTTTGGCCTGAACGTCCTTGCGCTTTTTGTCGCGTGTCAGCGCGATGGCGATCTCGACCAGGTCGCGCACAATCTGTTCGACGTCGCGGCCGACATAGCCGACTTCGGTGAATTTGGTCGCCTCGACCTTGAGAAACGGCGCGCCGGCGAGCTTGGCCAGGCGGCGGGAAATCTCGGTCTTGCCGACGCCGGTCGGTCCGATCATCAATATGTTTTTCGGCAACACTTCCTCGCGCAGCCGGTCGTCGAGCTGCAACCGGCGCCAGCGGTTGCGCAACGCGATCGCGACGGCGCGCTTGGCGTCGGCCTGGCCGACTATAAAGCGGTCGAGCTCGGAGACAATTTCGCGGGGCGAGAAGTCGGTCACGCTTGCAAGGTTTCTATCGTTACATTGCGGTTGGTGTACACGCAGATGTCGGCGGCGATGTCGAGGGACTTGCGCACGATCGCCTCGGCATCGAGCGGCCCGTCCAATAGCGCGCGCGCGGCGGCGAGCGCGTAATTGCCGCCGGAGCCGATGCCGACGACGCCGGCTTCGGGTTCCAGCACATCGCCGGTACCGGTGAGAACCAAGGATACGGTTTTATCGGCGACGATCATCATGGCTTCGAGCCGGCGCAGGAAGCGGTCCGTACGCCAATCCTTGGCGAGTTCGACCGCGGCGCGCGTCAATTGGCCGGGGTATTGTTCGAGTTTGGATTCGAGCCGCTCGAACAGCGTGAAGGCGTCAGCGGTAGCGCCGGCGAAGCCGCCAATGACGGCGTCGCCGCCGAGCCGGCGCACCTTCTTGGCATTGGCCTTGACGATGGTCTGGCCGATCGAAACCTGCCCGTCACCGCCCACGGCGACCAGCCCGGCTTTGCGGACGGTCAGGATGGTGGTGCCGTGCCAAGGGCCGACCTGCAAATTGTCCATGAAATCCTCACGCGCAACTTGATTTAGGGATCCGCGTCGCGGGATTCAATCGAACAGCGGACTACAGGCCGACGGCTTTGCGCAACGTCGTATTGATTCTAGCTTGCCAGCCCGGTCCCCTTGCGCGGAAATGGTCGATGACGTCCGGGTCCAGACGCAGCGATACCAGCCGTTTCGTCGGCCGCTTTTGCGGACCGCGAACGCGGCGGTACACGGCCACAATTTCGGGCACCACTTCGGCGGCTGGCCGAGCGCGTGCGAAATCCCTTTTGGTCCACTCAGGGTTCTCATCGTCACGGATCGATTTATTCTTTTTCTGTCTCGGCATGGATCGTTCTTTCTCTATCGTTGGCTCGACGTAGCGAAATAACTCGGGTCTGTGCGCGACGTGTCGTGAATATCAGAGCGTGGAGACGATCGTCGATCAAGCCGAACGCGCGATAATCTTACTTCGCCATAATCCTTGCGATCGTCGACGACGATCAGGGCGGTGTCGAATTCAAAGCGCTCTACGATTGCAAAATCGACCCCGTGCTTATGCAAATTGGCGGCGCGCTTGCGTTCGTCCCAAGTGAACCGATGAGTAGCCATAAGTCAATCTAAATGTAGCTACAATATAGTGGCAGATCAACCATTTTGTAGCTACAAATTCCAATTTTTCGGCGGGTGGCGCAGGCAAGGCGTGCCTGTTAAAAGGCGCGGCGCGCCCCGGAGAATAAGATGCGCAAGGCTTCCGTGAAACGAAAGACCAAAGAAACCGACGTCGAGGTCGCGGTCGATCTCGATGGCACCGGCGCGTCGTCGATCGCGACCGGCATCGGCTTTCTCGATCACATGCTCGACCTGTTGGCGCGGCATTCGCGGATCGATATCAGCGTCAAAGCCAAGGGCGATCTGCACATCGATCATCACCACACCACCGAAGACGTCGGGATCGCTCTCGGCCAGGCCTTAAAGCAAGCGCTCGGCGACATGAAGGGCATCACGCGTTACGCCGACGTGCACCTGCCGATGGACGAGGCGCTGACACGGGTCGCGATCGACATTTCCGGCCGGCCCTATCTGGTGTTCAAGGTCGCGTTCGGACGCGCAAAAGTGGGTCCGTTCGACACCGAGCTGGTACAGGAGTGGTTTCAGGCATTTGCGGTGAATGCCGCCGTGACGCTTCACGTTGCGACGCTCTATGGCAGCAATGACCATCATATTGCCGAATCCTGCTTCAAGGGGTTGGCCAGGGCGCTGCGCGCGGCGGTCGCCATCGATCCGCGTGCCGCCCATGAGGTGCCGTCGACCAAAGGCACGCTCGGCGGCTAATTCCGCAAAACGAGCGATCTGAAAGCTAAACGTTATGTCGGTCTACACTGTTCACGAACCGCCGCCGCGGGCCGCCGGTATATCGGCCGACCCGGAAGGTTTTGTATTCATACGCGACGGCTTCTATTGGTGGGCCTTTCTGCTGGCGCCGTTTTGGATGCTGTGGCGCCGCCTCTGGCTGGTCCTGCTGGGCTACGTTGCGGTTTCGGTGGCGCTGCAAATGGCGCTGCGCCTGGTCGGCGCGCCGCGGCCGATTCTCACGCTCGTCACCGTCATTGTCTCGCTCTTGATCGGGCTCGAGGCCGCAACGCTGCGCCGCTTTACGCTCGGACGAAGGGGCTGGAGCAATGTCGGGATCGTCAGCGGCGTCGATCTCGAAGACGCCGAGCGGCGCTTTTTCACCACTTGGGTCGGACGGCGGCAGGCGCGGCCGACCGGCACGGCGCCGTCGACGCCAAACCCGGCGGCAGCGTCGGTCCCGCGCCCATCGCCTAGCGATCAGCCCGACGTGATCGGCCTGTTTCCCGAGCCAGGAGCGCAGCGGTGAGCGTCGCGATCGTCGACTACGGCTCCGGCAATTTGCATTCGGCGGCCAAGGCGTTCGAGCGGGCCGCGCATGAGGCCGGTCACGATCAGCCCATCGTGGTGACGCAGGATCCCGCGGTGGTGGCGCGCGCCGACCGCATCGTGCTGCCCGGCGTCGGAGCTTTCGCCGATTGCCGCCGCGGGCTCGATGCCGTCGATGGAATGGTGGAAGCGCTGGAACAGGCGGTTCGCCGTAACGGACGGCCCTTCTTCGGCATTTGCGTCGGCATGCAATTGTTGGCCGAGCGCGGCCGCGAGTACGAAGTAACCGAGGGTCTCGGTTGGATTGCCGGGGAGGTCGATCGCATTGCGCCGCGCGACCCCGAATTGAAAATACCGCATATGGGCTGGAACACGCTCAACGTCGCGCGGGCGCACCCGCTGCTGGACGGCCTGACGCTGGGCCCGCAAGGCCGCCACGCTTATTTCGTGCATTCCTATCAGCTCAACCCATCCCGGCACGCCGATGTGGTGGCGGAAGCCGATTACGGCGGCGCCGTTACCGCGATCGTCGGGCGCGATAATATCGTCGGGACCCAATTTCATCCCGAGAAGAGCCAGAAACTGGGTCTGGCGCTGATCGCGAATTTTTTGCGCTGGAGGCCTTAGGGTGGCGGAATGGGCTGGCTTCTTCGCCGCGCAGGTGGCCGCATCGGCGACATTGGTCGGGCTGTTGTTCGTCGGTGTCTCGCTGAATCTCACTAAGATACTGTCCCAAACCGGACTGCCCGATCGTGCCTTGGCCGGCTTCTATCTGCTGCTGGCGATCCTCGTCATTTCTTCGCTGATGTTGGTGCCCGGCCAGCCCCAGCGTCTCGTCGCCGCCGAAGTCATGGTCGTCGGCTCTGCGCTCTGGATCGTCGAAACCTGCCTGACTTTAGGGTCATGGCGTCGCAGCGGCAGCGAGGTTCGACATTATTTTGTCCGTAATTTTTTCGCTTTCCAGGCCGCAGTGATCCCGTATCTGGTGGGCGGTGGTCTTTTGCTGGCGGGGGCACATTCCGGATTGTATTGGGTGGCCGCAGCGATCGTGCTTTCGCTGTTCGCGGCTTCGGCGGAAGCTTGGGTCTTGCTGGTCGAGATCAACCGATGAGCGGGGCTGCGCCATGATCCTGTTTCCCGCCATCGATCTCAAAAACGGCGAAGCCGTGCGCCTGCAGCAAGGCGACATGGGACGGGCCACCGTGTTCAATCGCGATCCGGCGGCGCAAGCAATCGTCTTCGTGCGGCAGGGCTTCGAATATCTCCACCTCGTCGATCTCGACGGCGCCTTCGCCGGCAAGCCGATGAACGCGGCGGCGGTCGAAGCTATCCTCGCGGCGGTGAAGGTCCCGGTGCAGCTCGGCGGCGGTATCCGCGACCGCGGCGCCATCGACGCCTGGCTCGGCAAAGGGATCGCGCGGGTCATCATCGGGACGGCGGCGGTGCGCGACCCCGCCTTGGTTAAGGAAGCGGCGCGCGCTCATCCCGGCCGGATCGCGGTCGGGCTCGATGCCCGCAACGGCAAGGTCGCCGTCGAAGGCTGGGCCGAGACTTCAAATCTGTCGGCGCTTGCACTCGCGCGGCGTTTCGAAGACGCCGGGGTTGCCGCTATCATCTACACCGACGTGGCGCGCGACGGCATGCTCAAGGGACTCGACCTCGACGCCACGATTGAACTCGCCGATCAAGTCTCGATCCCGATCATCGCTTCCGGCGGCCTAGCCTCGATCGACGACGTGCGCGCGCTGGCGGCGCCGCGGGCGCGCAAGCTGGCCGGCGCCGTTGTCGGTCGCGCCCTTTATGACGGCAGGCTCGATGCGGCGGCGGCGCTTGCCGTACTGCGCCAGGCGCGGGCAACGGCTTGATATGTTCAAGGTCCGCATCATTCCTTGCCTCGACGTGAAAGACGGACGCGTCGTCAAGGGCATCAATTTCGTCGATTTGCGCGATGCCGGCGACCCGGTCGAGTCGGCGATCGCCTACGACCAAGCCGGTGCCGACGAACTCACT
>Ga0181525_10000915_pt1 | contig 25670 bp, 24 predicted proteins | sample PEATcosm2014_Bin_48_FD_121100 | JGI IMG/M metagenome (GOLD analysis project Ga0181525, IMG submission 121100) | Peatland microbial communities from MTU Mesocosm Facility, Houghton, MI, USA - PEATcosm2014_Bin06_10_metaG | ecosystem: Environmental > Terrestrial > Soil > Wetlands > Peat | place... | reverse complement strand
TGGGCCAATGAGATCTGGGCCAATGAGATCTGGGCCAATGAGATCTGGGCCAATGAGATCTGGGCCAACGGGATCTGGGCCAACGGGAGGATCTGCTGACGCCGTAGTGGTGGGCGGCGGGACGGTGGGCGCCTGGTGCGCCTACTTCCTTCGCCGGGCCGGGCTGGACCGGGTGGTCCTGCTGGAGAAGGGGACGCTCGGCCAGGGCGCGAGCAGCCGCGCGGCCGGCATCGTCCGGACTCAGGGCGGCACCGAGGAAGCGGTGCGGCTTGGCATCTGGTCGCGCGAGTTCTACCTGGGCCAGCGGGATGAGATCGGCACCGACTCAGGCTTCGTCGAGCAGGGCTATCTGCTGCCCTGCTTCACCGAGGCCGACGTGGCGGCCGCCCGCGAGCGGATGGCCATGCAGTCCGCGCTCGGCGTCCCCGTGCACTGGCTCGGCCCGGACGAGGTGGACTCGATCAACCCGACGCTCGTGCCCGGGCTGACCCTCGGCGGCACCTTCTGCGCCATCGACGGGTACATCACGCCGACCCGCAACGTGGCCGCCTACACGGTGGCGCTGATCCGGGCCGGCGTCGAGATCGTCGAGCACGTGTCGTTCGAGGGGCTAGCCCGCAACCGCGGCGCGGGGTTTGGCGTGGAGACGAGCCAGGGCAAGATCGACGCGGGCCTGATCGTGCTGACCGGCGGGCCGAAGCTCGCCGCGGTCGGCCGGCTGGCGGGCATCCGCATCCCGGCGGGCGGGGCCAGGCATCAGGTCGCGGTGACCGAGCGCCACCCCGACCTGGCGCCGTTCCGGGTGCCGATGGTCTTCGACCTGGCCGCCGGCCTGTACTGGCGGCCAGAAGAGGGCGGCCTGCTGTTCGGGATGAGCAACCCTGAGGAACTGCCCGGCGACAACCGCGAGGTCGACGAGGGCTACCTGGCGCTGATGCGGGAGCGGCTGGCCAAGCTGGTCCCGGTCACCGGCCGGCTCGGGCTGCGCAGGATCTGGGCGGCGACGATCGACTACACCCCCGATCATCTGCCGATCATCGGCCGCGCGCCCGGGCTCGAGGGCGTCACCGTGGCCAGCGCGGCCGGGGCGGGCATGATGTGGGGCCCCGCCGTCGCGCGCGCCGCGGCGGACGTCGCGCTGACCGGCTCCTCCGAGGTGGTCGACGCCTCGGCGCTCGGCCTTGACCGTTTCGACGAGGCCGGGCACAGCCGCCTGGCCACCGACCCCATCGCACTGCCGTTCCCGGAAAGGATCCCCTCGTCATGATCACCGTCACCCCGTTCCTCGCCGCCGCCGCCGACGCGAAGCTCGAGGACTGGGGCCCGCTCGAAGAGGCCACCGGCGAGGTCATGCAGACGTCGGGGATCACGATGTGGTCCGGCGAGGGCGGCCAGGAAGCCGGCGTCTGGGAGTGCACGCCCGGACCCTCCCGGTGGACCCTGGAGACCAACGAGTTCGTGCACATCGTGTCCGGCCGGATGACGGTGACGCCGGACGGCGGCGAGCCGACCGACATCGGGGCAGGCGACGCCGCCGTCTTCCCCCGCGGCTGGACCGGGACCTGGCAGATCCACGAGACTATCCGGAAGTTGTACGTGATCTTTTAGGCGGCGTGCGTGTCCCTTGCTGACTTCCCGCGATACCCGCTGCTGTTCGGGCCGAGCCCGGTCCACCCGCTGGAGCGGCTGACCGCCCACCTGGGCGGCGCCGCGATCTGGGCCAAGCGGGAGGACTGCAACTCGGGGCTGGCTTTCGGCGGGAACAAGACCCGCAAGCTGGAGTACCTGGTGCCCGACGCGCTGGCGCAGGGCGCGGACACGCTGGTCTCGATCGGCGGGGTGCAGTCCAACCACACCCGCCAGGTGGCCGCGGTGGCGGCCAAGCTGGGCCTGAAGGCCAGGCTGGTCCAGGAGAACTGGGTCAACTGGCCGGACTCGGTGGGCGACCGGGTGGGCAACATCCTGCTGTCCAGGATCATGGGTGCCGACGTGCGCCTGGTCGATGACGGCTTCGGCATCGGCATCAAGAGCAGCTGGGAGCAGGCGCTCGAGGAGGTGCGGGCGGCTGGCGGCAGGCCGTACGCCATCCCGGCAGGCGCATCCGATCACCGCCTCGGCGGACTCGGCTTCGCGAACTGGGCGCAGGAGGTCCAGCAGCAGGAGGCCGAGCTAGGCGTCTTCTTCGACACGATCATCGTGTGCAGCGTCACCGGCTCCACCCATGCGGGCATGATCGTCGGCTTCGCGGGCCAGGACCGCGGGAGGCGGGTGATCGGCATCGACGCGTCGGCCAAGATCGAGGAGACCAGGGCACAGGTCGAGAAGATCGCCAGGAACACCGCCGAGCTCATCGATCTCGGCAGGGAACTGCGGCACGACGAGATCATCCTGCTCGAGGGGTGGGCAGGGGACTACTACGGCATCCCGGTGGCGTCCACGCTGGAGGCGATCCGGCTGACCGGGCGGCTCGAGGGCATGATCATCGACCCGGTCTACGAGGGCAAGTCGATGGCCGGGCTGATCGACCTCGTTGTCAGCGGCGAGATCGGCAAGGATTCCACCGTCCTGTACGCCCACCTCGGCGGGCAGCCCGCCCTCAACGCCTACAGCGCTCTGTTCCGCTGAGTCCCCTGGAATCGGGGCATTGACCGGACGGGGGCGATAGGGCCAGGCTGGCGGCATGGTCTGGCGGATCCACTTCACGACCGAGGATCTCGCGCGGATCCAGGTCAGCCCGACGCTCGGCCCGCTGGCCGAGACGGTGCTCGCCATGAAGCTGATCCGCAGCTATCAGATGCAGCCGCGCAAAATGTTCGGCCCGTGGCGCAGCCAGGTCGGCGGCAAGGTGACGCGGCGGATGAAGGCGCTGACCGATCTGATCCCGGCCGGCTCGCACGGAGTGGACCTGTGCACGCTCACCGGCGAGGCGCCGACGATCGAGCAGGGCCTGGCGGCGCTGCTCGCCGCGCCGCGCGAGCAGATGCTGCTGGAGATGGGCCTGTTCGACCGGTGGCACCGGCTGCCCGCGAGCGCATGGTCACTGGCCGACCCGGGGGCAAGGGAGCCGCTCGCCGACGCGATGCTGGCCGCTCACCAGGCGCTGATCGAGCCGTACTGGACCCGGATGCTCGCCTGCCTGGAGGCCGAGCAGGTCATCCGCCGCCGGACGCTGGCCATCGGCGGACCCGACCGGCTGCTCGCCTCGCTGCAGAACGAGCGGATCCGCTGGCGGCCGCCGGTGCTCGAGGTGCTGATGTGCAACGACGTAGACCTGTACCTGGAGGGCCGCGGCCTCTCGCTGGTGCCCTCTGTGTTCACCGGCAAGGTGCCCAACCTGATCCATGATCCGAGCCATCCGAGCGCCACGCCCAGGCTGCTGCTGCCCGCGTCCGGCGAACGGGTCCGCGCCTGCGGCCTGTGGGACGGGCCACGATCGAACGGGGCGGCGCTGGCCGCGCTGGTCGGCAGGAACCGGGCCGCGGTGCTCGGCGCGGTCGCCGACGGCTGCACCACCACCGAACTGGCCAGCCGGGTCGGCATCTCGATCGCGGCGGCCAGCCAGCACGCCTCGGTGCTGCGCGACGCGGGCCTGATCACCAGCAGCCGCCACGGCGGCGCGATGCTGCACGCGCTCACCCCGCTCGGCACCGGTCTGCTGCAAGCCGGGTAGGCGGACCCGGGGGTCGGCCGGACGAGCACGGCGTCCGGCCGACAGGCGGGCTGCGATCAAGGGCTGGCCATGGCAGGCGATCGCCCATGGTGCGGGCTAGGCCCATGGTCGGCGGGCCACGGCCAGCCCATCCTGATCGGCTCGCCGTACCAGCATCCCTAGTGGTCCACCTGGGCGGCAAACCCTTTCGGCTGTGGCTTAAACCAGCAGGCAGCGACGCAAGGTTGGGCATTGACGCCGACACAGAAACATATCAAGATCAGTAAACAACGGTCATATGGAGGCCGTATGCTGCCGACTCAGCGTCGTCAGGCGATTCTCGCCGAGGTGCGCCAGGCCCGGGCCGTGTCCGCGGACGAGCTCGCCAGGAGGTTCGGCGTCTCGCTGGAGACGATCCGGCGCGACCTGCGCGGGCTGCGCGACGCGGGGCTGCTCGAGCGCGTCTACGGCGGCGCGCTGTCGGTCCGGTCCAGCGAGGGCAGCTTCACCGCCCGCAGCACCCTGCACAGCGAGCGCAAGCAGGCGATCGCCCGGCTGGCCGCGACCCTCATCGAGCCCGACGACACGATCGTCATCGACGTGGGCACCACCGCGCTCGAGGTGGCCAGGGCGCTGCCGGCCTCGTTCCGCGGCCGGGTGCTGACCAACTCGGTGCCCGCGGCGATGGAACTCGCCGCCAGGGAGGAGATCGAGGTCCAGCTCTGCGGCGGGCAGGTACGGCCGGGCGACGCGGCCTGCTTCGGCTCGCACGCGGAGACGTTTTTCGCCGAGTTCTACGCCGACAAGGCGTTCCTCGGCTCCGGCGGCGTGCACGCGCAGGCCGGCCTGACCGACTATCACCCGCCCGAGGTGGTCACCAGGCGCACGATCATCGCGCACTCGGCCGCCTCCTACGTGCTCGCAGACTCCAGCAAGCTCGGTGCCATCGCCGTGCACCGGGTCTGCCCGCTGAGCCGCCTCACCGCGGTCCTCACCGATCCCCAGGCCGGCGACGAGGTGGCCGGATCCCTCGCCGCGGCCGGCTGCACCCTGCTCAAGGCCCCCTAAGGAGTCATGTACGTGGACCAGATCACAACGGGCCCAACTGCCGAAGACCAAGAGCTCGAGCAGTACGGCTACCGCCAGCAGTTCGTGCGCTCGCTGCGCCACTTCGAGTCGTTCGCGGTGGCGTTCTCCTTCATCTCGATCACCACCGGGATCTTCACCACCTACGCGTTCGCGCTGGCCACCGGCGGAACCCGGTCGATCTGGACCTGGCTCATCGTGGTGGCGGGCCAGGCCCTCGTCGCGCTTGTTTACGGCGCGCTCTCGGCGCGGGTGCCGCTGTCCGGCTACTCCTACCAGTGGGCCTCGCGGCTGGCCAACACGCACGTGGGCTGGTGGTTCGGCTGGATGTCGTTCGCGTTCCTCACCATCGTCACGGTGTCTGTCGACTACGGCCTGGTGCAGGTGGCGTTCCAGCCGCTGATCGGCGAGACGTACACCCCGACGAGCGCCGCGCTCGAGACGCTCGTCGTGCTGGCCATCCAGGCGGCGCTGATCATCACCTCGACCAGGGTGACAACCCGGGTGAACAACACCGCCGTGGCCACCGAGATCATCGGCATCGTGGGCCTCACCGCGCTGCTGCTGATCGTCGCCGCGGTCCGGTCGCTGGGGCACTGGTCGAACCTGGGCGCCACCGGCCCGGTCCCGCACCTGGGCTACTACGCGTGGCTCGGCCCGTTCATGCTGGCCACGCTGCTCGGGGCGTACACGATCGTGGGCTTCGAGGCGGCGAGCAACCTGGCCGAGGAGACCCACGAGCCGCACAAGGTCATCCCCCGGGCGATGATCCGCGCTGTCTTGGTCTCCGGCGTGGTGGGGTTCGCGTTCCTGCTCGTGCTCGCCTACGCGACGAACAAGGCGGCATACGCCAGCCCCGCACCGGTCGCCTCCATCGTGCGCGACGTGCTCGGCGGCGTGGTGCAGAAGATCTTCCTCGTCTTCGTCTGCGTGTCGATCTTCGCCTGCGGCATGGTCATCATGGTGACCAACGGCCGGCTGATCTACTCCATGGCGCGGGACCGGCGGCTGCCCGGCCACCAGTTCCTCAGCCGCGTGCCGAGGGCCACCGGCGGCCCGTCCTGGGCCACCGTCCTGGCCGCGGTGCTCGGCGCGGTGATCACGCTGGTGCTGCGCACCCACGGCGCCGCGCTCGCCACCTTGTTCACCGCCTCGACGATCATGCCGGCCCTGCTGTACGCGGGCACGGTGCTGCTCTACGTGTTCACCTCCCGCCGGGCCGTGGGAAGTGCGCCGGAGGAGCACCGCCGTACGTTCGGGAAAATGGAAATTCCGGTGATCGCCGGGGCCGTGATCTGGCTTTGCTACGAGCTGATTATCCTGATCGGGCCGTCCGCCTTCCGGGACGCGCAGTACTACGTGCTCGGCTCACTGGGCGTGGGGCTGGTGTTCTATGTGGTGCAGCTGGTGACTGAGCCTCGGGCGATGCGCACGGAGCCCGGTCAGGAGTGAACATCCTGGCCCTTGATCAGGGCACCTCGGCGACCAAGGCGCTCCTCGTCGGGCCGGGCGGCGAGGTGCTCGGCCGCGGCGAGGTCCCGGTCGGTACCCGCAGCGTGGGCGAGGCCGGGGTGGAGGCCGATCCTTTGGAACTGCTCGGGTCGGTGCTGGCTGCGGGCCGCGCCGCCCTGGCGGCGGCCCGGGCGCCGGCCCACGCGGTCGCGCTCGCCAACCAGGGCGAGACCGTGCTGGCCTGGGACCCGACGACCGGCAAGCCGCTGACGCAGGCGATCGTGTGGCAGGACCGGCGGGCCGCGGCGGTGTGCGAGCGCCTCGCCGGGCGGGCTTCGGAACTGACGGCCATCACCGGCCTGCCGCTCGACCCGTACTTCGCGGCGCCGAAGATGACCTGGCTGCGGGAGAACATGACCGACGGCGGCGTGGTCACCACGACCGACACCTGGCTGCTGCACAGGCTGGGCGCGGGCTACGTGACCGACGCCGCCACCGCGTCGCGGACCATGCTGCTTAACCTGGACGGCGTCGCATGGTCGCCGGTCGCGTGCGAGGCGTTCGGCCTGGACCCGGCGGCGCTGCCGACGGTGGCGGACTGCGCGTCGGTCGTGGGCGAGACGTCTTCGTTCGGGAAGCCGCTGCCGGTCGCCGGGATCGCGGTCGACCAGCAGGCCGCGCTGCTCGCCGAGCGGTGCCTGGCCGCCGGGGACGCCAAGTGCACCTACGGGACCGGCGCGTTCCTGCTGGTCACAACCGGATCGTCGGCGGCCAGGTCATCCTCCGGGCTGTCGGCCTCGGTGGCCTGGCGGCTGGGCGGCGCGGCCACGTACTGCCTGGACGGGCAGGTCTACACGGCGGGCTCGGCGGTGCGCTGGCTGGCCGACATAGGGGTGCTCGACGGTGTCCGGTCACTCGACGCGGTGGGCCAGACGGTGCCGGACGCGGGCGGGGTGATCTTCGTGCCGGCGCTGGCCGGACTTGGCGCGCCGCACTGGGCTCCGGGCGCGCGAGGCGTGTTTACCGGGCTGCATCTCGGCACCGAGCGGGGGCACCTGGCCCGCGCCGTCGCCGAGGGCATCGCCGCGTCGGTCGCGCTGCTGGCCCGCGCCGCCGCCGGCGACCTGGGCGCGCCGCTGCAGTCGCTGCGGGTGGACGGCGGCCTGACCAGGTCCAGGCTGCTCATGCAGGCGCAGGCCGACCTGCTGCAGCGGCCGGTGCTGATCTACCGGTCGCCGGATGCGACCGCGCTGGGCGTGGCGGCGCTCGCGCGACTCGGCGTGGGGGACGCGGGCTCGCTGGCCGAGGCCCTGGGGCCGGCTGAGCTGGAAGAGGTCGTGGAGCCGACGATCTCCGCAGATTTGGCAGCCGAACGAACGGTGGCTTTTCAGTCGGCAATGGACCTGGCACTTGGCCGGTAATGACGGGTGCCTGCAATGACAGGTGACAGTGTCGCCGACGTGGTGATCGTGGGCGCTGGCGTGGTCGGCACCGCGATCGCGCGCACGCTCGCCGGGTTCTCGCTGTCCTGCGTGCTCGTCGACGCGGCGTGCGACGTCGGCACCGGCACGTCGAAGGCCAACACCGCGATCCTGCACACCGGGTTCGACGCCAAGCCGGGGACCCTGGAGAGCCGGCTGCTCAGCCGCGGCAGCGCGCTGCTGCGCTCGTACGCCGCGATGGCGGGCATTCCGGTGGAGCGGACCGGGGCGCTGCTCGTGGCCTGGACGCCGGAACAGGCCGCGGCGCTGCCCTCGATCGAGGCGAACGCGCGGCAGAACGGCTACCTGGCGATCCGGCATGTTCCTGTCCCGGCGTTGTACGCGCGCGAGCCTTCGCTGGGGCCGGGGGCGGTGGCGGCCGTGGAGATCCCGGACGAGAGCATCATCTGCCCGTGGACGACGCCGCTGGCCTTCGCCACCGAGGCGGTGGCTGCAGGGGTGCGGTTGGTGTTCTCTTCGGCGGTTACCGGGGTGACCGATCTTGGTGACGCGTATTCGCTCGAAACCTCGCGCGGATCGTTGCGGTGCCGGTGGGTGGTGAACGCCGCGGGGCTTGGCAGCGACGTGATCGACAGGATGTTCGGCGGCGGCGGGTTCACGATCCGGCCGCGCCGGGGCGAGCTCATCGTGTTCGACAAGCTCGCGCGGACGCTGCTGCGGTCGATCCTGCTGCCGGTGCCGACGGCGCGGACCAAGGGGGTGCTGGTGGCGCCGACGGTGTACGGGAACGTGCTGCTCGGGCCGACGGCGGAGGATGTTCCTTCGGTTTTGGACACGGCGACTACGGAAACCGGGCTCGGCTCCTTGCTGGCCGCCGGGCGGCGGATCCTGCCCGGGCTCGACGGGGAGGAGGTCACCGCGACGTACGCGGGGCTGCGGGCCGCGACCGAGCACTCCGACTACCAGATTTACGTCGACGGCGCGCGACGGTACGCCTGCGTGGCCGGCATCAGGTCCACCGGGCTTTCCGCGTCGCTCGGCATCGCGGAGCATGTCGTGGCGGAGCTTGACGCGGCCGGGCTGGTCTTGCGAGCGCGGCCGGAGTTCGTGCCGGCGCCGCCGGTGATGCCGTACATCGGGGAGGCTGGGGTGCGGCCGTATCAAGACGCCGGGCGGATCGCGGCCGATCCTGCCTACGGCGAGATCGTGTGCCACTGCGAGCGGGTGACCCGCGGCGAGGTCAGGGACGCGCTGGCCAGCCCGGTGCCGCCCGCCGACCTGGGCGGGCTGCACCGCCGGACCCGCGCCATGAACGGGCGCTGCCAGGGGTTCTACTGCGCGGCTGCGGTGTCGCGGATTTTTGCTGCGGGGGGTCCGTGAACGTCGACGTGCTCGTGGTGGGGGCGGGACCTGCCGGGCTGTCGGCGGCCGTCGAGCTGCGGCGGCTCGGGGTGGGGACGGTGCTGGTGGCCGACAGGGAAGCGTCGGCGGGGGGCGTGCCGCGGCACAGCTGGCACACCGGGTACGGGCTGCGCGACCTGCGGCGGATCATGACCGGGCCGGCGTACGCGCGGGCGCTAGCCGATGCGGCGGTTTCCGCCGGAGCCGAGGTGCTGGTTGGTACGACGGTTACCGGGCTGTCTTGCGGCCGGTGCGCCCAGCTGACGAGCGTTCGGGGTATCGAGACGGTGCAGGCTAGGGCGGTGCTGCTCGCCACGGGGTGCCGGGAACGGCCCCGGGCGGCGCGGCTGGTGCCCGGCGACCGCCCCGCCGGGGTGATGACCACCGGCGAGTTGCAGCAGCGGGTCTACCTGGGGGGCGAGCGGCTGGCCGGGGCGGCGGTCGTGGTCGGGGCCGAGCACGTGTCGTTTTCGGCCGCGACGACGCTCGCGCACGCGGGGGCGCGGGTGGTGGCGCTGGTGACGGAGTTCGGGCGCCAGCAGAGCTACTTTGCGTTCCGGCTGGGGGCGGCGCTGCGCTGGCGGGTACCGGTGTGGACGGGGTGCATGGTGAGCCGGATAGTCGGGCACGACGAGCTGTCCGGGGTGGAGGTCACGTCGGTCGGGAGCGGCCGGGTGCGGTTCGTGCCGTGCTCGACGGTGGTGTTCACCGCGGACTGGATTCCCGATCACGAGCTGGCGCGGGCGGCCGGGCTGGAGATCGATGCCGGGACACGCGGGCCGGTGGTGGACACGGCGCTGGAAACGTCTTGGGCGGGTGTGTTCGCGGCGGGGAACCTGGTGCACGCGGCGGAGACGGCGGGCATCGCCGCGCTGTCGGGGCGGCACGCGGCGCGGTCCATCGCCGCTGCCCTCGGGACGGTTGCCGACACAGGGGTGGCTCGCGTACCGGTACGAGTAGAGGCGCCGCTGCGGTGGATCTCGCCGAACGCCGTCGGGTCGGCGGCCGCTCCCCCGCTTGGGCGGTTCGTGCTGCGCAGCGGGGAGTTCCGGCGGCTGGCCCGGCTTGAGGTGCGGCAGGACGGGCGGCTGCTCGCCCGGTCACGCCCGCTGCGGCTGATCCCTGGGAGGCCGGTGCACCTTGATGCTGCCTGGCTGGCTCAAGTCGACCCCAACAGCGGTCCCGTGCGTGTCGCCACCCGTTCGTAGCACCGACGCCGCGGCCCGGCGCGGAATACCTGAGCTTTCCTCGCTGCTGGACACTTTGCCATCCCTTTACCGTTCGGGTAAGGCACCATAGAACAGCCATGACGCTTACCGACCTGCTACCCCAGACCGCCGATCCGGACGACGTCTTCGACGCCTTTGCCGGGTGGGCTAAGCAGCGTGGGCTGGCGCTGTACCCGCACCAGGAGGACGCCCTCATCGAGATCGTCTCCGGGGCGAACGTCATCTTGTCCACTCCTACCGGCTCTGGCAAGAGCCTGGTGGCGGCGGGCGCGCACTTCGCCGCGCTGGCGGACGGCAGGCGGACGTATTACACCGCGCCGATCAAGGCGCTGGTGTCGGAGAAGTTCTTCGACCTGTGCGCGGCGTTCGGGCCGTCGCAGGTCGGCATGATGACCGGGGACGCCAGCGTCAACCCGGAGGCGCCCATCATCTGCTGCACCGCCGAGGTGCTGGCCAACATCGCGCTGCGGGACGGCACCGAGGCCGACGTCGGCCAGGTAGTGATGGATGAGTTTCACTTCTACGCCGATCCCGAGCGCGGCTGGGCCTGGCAGGTGCCGCTGCTGGAACTGCCCCGCGTGCAGTTCCTGCTGATGTCGGCGACGCTGGGGGACGTGAGCCGGTTCGAGGCCGACCTGACCCGGCGTACCGGCAGGCCGACCGCGGTGATCCACTCGGCCGAGCGGCCGGTCCCGCTCATCTTCTCCTACGTGGTCCAGCCGCTGCACGAGACGCTCGGGGAACTGATCGGCACCGGGCAGGCGCCGGTCTACGTGGTGCACTTCACCCAGGCCGCGGCGCTGGAGCAGGCGCAGGCGCTGATGAGCATCAACGTCTGCAGCCGGGCGGAGAAGGACGCGATCGCGGACCTGATCGGGGATTTCAGGTTCGCCACCGGTTTCGGCAAGACGCTGTCCCGGCTGGTACGGCACGGCATCGGGGTCCATCATGCCGGGATGCTGCCCAGGTACCGGCGGCTGGTGGAGACGCTCGCCCAGGCCGGGCTGCTGAAGGTCATCTGCGGCACGGACACCCTCGGCGTCGGCATCAACGTCCCGATCCGCACCGTGCTGTTCACCGCGTTGTCCAAGTACGACGGGAAGAAGACCAGGCTGCTGCAGGCGCGCGAGTTCCACCAGATCGCCGGGCGGGCCGGGCGGGCCGGCTACGACACGACCGGGCGGGTGGTCGTGCAGGCTCCCGAGCACGTGGTGGAGAACGAGCGCGCCCTGGCCAAGGCCGGGGATGACCCGAAGGCGCGGCGCCGGGTGGTCCGCAAGAAGCCACCCGAGGGCATGGTCTCCTGGGGGCAGCCGACCTTCGAGCGGCTCGTAGCCTCCGATCCCGAGCCGCTGACCTCGAGCTTCAAGGTCACGCACGCCATGGTGCTGAACGTCATCGACCGGCCCGGTAACGCCTTCGCCGCGATGCGGCACCTGCTGACCGATAATCACGAGGACCGCGCGGCCCAGCGCAGGCATATCCACCGGGCCATCGAGATCTACCGCGCGCTGCTGGCGGGCGGCGTGGTGGAGCGGCTGGCCGAGCCCGACGCCGACGGCCGCATGGTGCGGCTCACCGTCGACCTGCAGTTCGACTTCGCGCTCAATCAGCCCCTGTCGCCGTTCGCGCTGGCCGCCATCGACCTGCTCGACCGCGACGACCCCGGCTATCCGCTTGACGCGGTGTCGGTGATCGAGTCGACGCTGGACGACCCGCGGCAGGTGCTGTCCGCCCAGCAGTTCCGGGCTCGCGGCGAGGCGGTGGCCCAGATGAAGGCGGACGGCATCGCGTACGAGGAGCGCCTCGACCTGCTCGACGCGGTGACCTACCCCAAGCCGCTCGAGGACCTGCTCGACGGCGCGTACGACATCTACCGCCGCGGTCACCCGTGGGTGCTTGACTACCCGGTATCGCCGAAGTCGGTGGTCCGCGACATGTACGAACGGGCGCTGACCTTCACCGAGTTCGTCGGCTTCTACGGGCTGTCCCGCTCGGAGGGCCTGGTGCTGCGCTACCTAGCCGACGCCTACAAGGCGCTCCGCCAGACGGTGCCCGACGAGGCGAAGACGGAGGATCTTTCCGACCTGATCGAGTGGCTTGGCGAGATCGTCCGCCAGGTTGACTCCAGCCTGCTTGATGAGTGGGAGCGGCTGCGCAACCCGCTGGCCGATCCGGCCGACCGGTCGGAGGCGCGGCCGCCAACGGTCACGTCCAACCTCCGCGCGTTCCGGGTGCTGGTGCGCAACGCGCTGTTCCACCGGGTCAAGCTGGCCGCGCTCGGCCACTACGACGAACTCGGCGACCTGGACTCCGACAGCGGCTGGAATGCCGACGCGTGGGCGGACGCGCTTGACGGCTACTTCGAGCTGCACGACGAGATCGGCACCGGCCCGAACGCGCGCGGTCCGGGGCTGCTCATCATCGACGAGCGCCCGGGAAGCTGGGCCGTCCGGCAGATCTTCGACGATCCCGCGGGCGATCACGACTGGGGCATCGGCGCGGTCGTCGACCTGGCCGCCTCTGACGAGGCCGGCTGGGCCGTGCTGCGGGTCACCGACGTCGGCCAGCTGTAGAGGGTTACGAGCTTCTCGATCCCCAGCGGTAGGCGGGCCGCCAGCCGAGCGTGGTCGCGGCGGAAGAGCAGTCGATCAGCGCCGCCCACGGATCGGCCAGATAGCGGTCCGGGTCCGTGACCGGGACATCGGGCGCGAGCCTGGCGGCGAGCTCGAGGCTGGGCGCGGTCGCGGAGATGTCGGCGGCACACAGCAGCATCCGGTGATGCCCGGCCAGCGGAACGGTTAGCGCCCGGTCGACGGCATCGGCGACGTCGCGCGCGTCCACGAACGCGCCGTACTCCCAGAACGGCTCCCATTCACACCGGGGGTTCGACCGCCGCCGGCCGGCGACCTTCGCGTAGTCGGCCTCGTACCAGACCGCCACCGGGCGCAGCGCCACGGTCGCGATCCCGGTCCTGGCGGTGAAGCCGTCGCACATGTCCTCGGACAGGCGCTTGGACAGGCCGTAGGGGCGCATCGCCCGGCGGGGATGGGCGTCGTCGACCGGGAGGTAGTCGGGCAGTCGCTCGCCCTCGGCGATGCCGAGCGCCTGCGCGCTGGAAAAGCAGATCACCCGGGCCGCCCCGGCGGCTTCGGCGGCGAGCAGCACGTGCCAGGTGCCCAGCACGTTCACCGCCATGATCTGATCAGGGCTGCCCGCGGTGTCGTGCGGGAGCGCCGCCAGGTGCACGACCGCGTCGCAGCCCCGGGCCGCGCGGCTGACGGCGGCCAGGTCCATGATGTCCGCGCCGTCGGCGTGGTCGTACCCGGCAACCTCATGACCGCGGCCTTGCAGGAATTCCGTGACCGGGACGCCGACATGGCCGCGATGCCCGGTAACCAGAACGCGCATCGGCTAGCTCCGTACGAGGAAAAGCACTTGGCCGGACTGGATTTTCGCCGTGGTGCCGAGCAGCGCACTGAGGGCGGAGGCGATAGCGGAGGGAAAGCCGCGGTTCTGCGGGAAGGTCTTCGTCGATACCAGGATCAGGCCCGCGTGCGACAGGCTGGCGGCGCGGTAGCGGCCGTCCAAGGGGACGAAGTCCCTGATGTTGGCGGTGACAAGCGCCCGTCCCTCGGTCGTCGCGTACGCCAGGACCTGGTCGTCGGCGAACCCGACCAGGGCTGGGTCGCCAACGACCGAGATGACGTCGTGGCCCTTGGCGCGGAGTTGCTTGGCGATGTCGCCGGAGAACATCTCGTCAAGCAACAGCGGCTGACTCATGCACTAACCGGCCAGAAGTTGACGCTCGCGCAGCCAGGCCTGCTCGGCAGCCTCCTCGGCCGCGTCGGCGGCGGCGATCTCCGCGTCGATTTCGTCGGGGTAGGCAGCCCAATAGCGGACCGCGGTCGTCAGCAGGCGCAGTTCTACGCCCGTGTTGCTGCTGACCAGGCTCGTCAGGTCATCACTGTCTAGCCCTGGCTCGGCTGCGTGAGCCGACTTGACGGCTCGGATGACTTCCCAGACGTCCGGGCCTCCGGCCAGAGCTGCGCGGCGCCCGGTGGGACCGGGCCGGAAGATGACCCCGGGATGTTCGACCATCCGCAGGGCCTCGTCAACCAGTCGGTTCGCGGCAGAAGACAACGACATGCCGGGGTTGGCCGCCACGAAGGAGGCGAGCCGCTCTGCCACCGGCGGGTCAAACCTGACCGGGGTCGCCGCGCGCTTGCTCATGACTACACTGTAGTCGATGGGAGTCGTTCCATCTAAACATCCGCGGGCCACATGCCGGGGACCTCGTAGGCTTCGTCGTCGCCGGGCCAGGGCGGCATCGTCACGCCGACCACGGCGAGCGGGCCGCCGTCGGACGCGCGGAACTGGAAGTGCGTGGCGACCGGGATGGACACGCAGGTGCCGGGAACCAGTTCGGCCGTTTCCTGCCGCTGGCCCTGGCGCCGCCACATCTGGCCGTGGCCGCTCAGGACGTACCAGATCTCGTCGACCGTCCGGTGGGCCATGGCCCGGGAGATCCGGCCGGGTCCCAGCTCGAAATGGGCCATCGAGCCCCGGCCGAGGTGCAGCAACTCCCGGACATCCGAGCCGTCAGGTGCGGCAGCGTCGGGGCGAACCGGCAGTTGCATAGTGTCGAAATCGGCGTCCACACGGCTAGCCTAGACAGGACTATGCCGACCTTGATCGACACCGTGGCGTGGGTGTGCCTGGAGAACGGCAGGATTTTGTGCGTGCGGCCGCACGGCAGGGACGTCTTCTTCATCCCTGGCGGAAAGCGCGAGGCAGGTGAAACCGATCTGCAGACCCTGCTGCGCGAGATCTCCGAGGAGCTCACGGTCCGCTTGCGGCCGGAGACGGCGGCCCACGTGGGCACGTACGAGGCCAACGAACCGAACGGCCTCCCAGGCGTCGCGATGGTGCGAATGAGTTGCTACACCGCTGACTACATGGGAACCCTTGCCGCGAGCAGCGAGATCGACGAACTTGCCTGGTTCTCCTGCGCAGACCGTCCCCGGGTCCCGGCTGTCGACCAACTGCTCTTCGACGACCTCAAGGCGGGCGGGAAACTGCGCTGACGCGATCAGTCGTCGCGGTGGACGGTGTCGGGGGTGAAGGCGGGCAGGCAGACCGAGATGTACTCGGCACCGTCGGCGCCCGGGGTGCTGTAGCGCACCCACTCCCCTGGTTTGGCATGAACTCCCTGGCCAGCCTGCACCATCAGCTGGCCGTCTTCGGACTCCACGACCAGGGCGCCACGCAGCACGATGGTGAACTCGTCGAACTCGGGGCGCTGGCCCGGCTCGGCCCAGCCCGAGGGCTGCGCATGTGCGCGATACTCACTCCGGCCTGGCCCGTATTGACCCGGCCCACGTATTCGTCGATCAGCTTCTGCGGCTCCCCCGCCGCGACGACGCGGGTCGGCTTGCCGATCAGTTCAGGCATGATCGCCAGTATCCCCCACCACAGGTTCGCCGGGCGTCGTGAACGGTTCGAGCAGGTCGATGAGCGGCTGGTGGCCGAAATAGCGGGCCCAGCCGAGCGGGGTCGAGTCGAAACGGTGGTCCCGGATGTCGGGATCGGCGCCAAGACGCAGCAGGGTGCGGGCCAGCTCGAGGTTTCCGTCCTCCGCGGCCTTGTGCAGCGCCGTCTGCCAGGGCTGGTCGCTCGGCACGTCGGTGCGGCCCCGGGCGTTGACGTCGAAGCCCAGCTCGACGAGGATCTCCACGGCCTGCGGCCGGCCGCAGGCGGCCGCCCAGGTCACCAGCGCGGGCCGGGCCGAGCGGACCTGGCCGGCGAGCCCCGGATGCTCGCGCTGCAGCCGGTCGATCCCGGCCCGGTCGGCGGCGAGGACCGCGGCTATGAACGCGCCGGCCTGATCGAGGTCCAGCGGCGGGGCGCCGTGCGCGACCAGGTAATCGACCAGCTCGAGGTGGCCGGTGGTGGCGGCCACCGAGGTGACGGTGCTGCCGTCCTCAAACGGCGACGTTACGTCGACGCCCTGGCCGACCAGCAGCCGTACCCGCTGCGCCAGGCCGTGGGTGATGGCCCAGGCGAGCTCGCCGCGGAGCATCTGGGCGGGCGCCTCGAGGTCGTCAGTGAGCCGCCTGCGCCACGGCCCGCCGTCACCGGTGCCGAGGCCGAACTCGAACAGGAGCTCCAGATGATCGTTGCCCGGCTGGAACATCCGGTTGTAGAGCGCCTGACCGTCGTTCGGATCAGCGCCCGCCGCAAGCAGCAGGCGACCGAGGGCAAGCGAGTGGGGATGCCTGGGCTGGCGGACCGGGCCGAGCTCACCCTCCCCGAAGACCCCGGTCAGTACCGTGAACGGAGTGCACAGGCCCTGGAAGAGATACCCGGCGTTCGGGTCCGCGCCCACGTCGAGCAGCAGCCGGGCCGCCGTCAGCACCGCTTCCTCGGTGACCGCCGGGTCGTGCCGTGAGTAAGCCAGGTAGAACAGCGGCTCCCAGCGGTAGGGACCGCCCTCGCGGCGGGCGGCGGCCGGGTCGGCGGCCAGGATCCGCCGCAGTGCCTCGACGTCGGCCGCCGCCGCGGCGGCGTGAACGCTGTCCCTGGTGATCTCGGGGTGCTCGGCGAGCAGCCGGCGTCCCTGCGCCCGCTGCTCCGGCTCGTCGTCGCCGAAGTACAGGCAGACCAGGCGGAGGAAGGCGCCGGCCAGGTCGGAGGCGTCGCTGGCCGGCATGCGGGCGGGGAACCGGCTGAAGCGCTCGGACACCTCGACCCGGCGCTTGAGGCGCGCCCAGCTGGTGAAGCCGTAATGCCGGGCAATGACCAACTGCGCGGCGTGCAGCGGGAACTCCCCCGCCGGTTCGCGGTCCGGGTAGTGCTCGGCGACCTCGGCGAGCGCCGCCGGATCACCGGCCAGGACGCCCCGGCGCAGGTCTTTCGCCTGCTTGCGGAGCTGGGTGAGGCTGGGCTCTTCGGGCAGCGGGACGACCGGCATCGCCACTCCTTTCGCTCGCCCGCGGTCCGCGTCGCAAGGCCGAAAGGAGGGATGGCGGCCAGCTTGGTAATCGACCTTCTCAGGCGGGCTCTGCCCTTTCCGCGGACCGGAGGCCTCCTGCGGGCCTGTTTCTACTGTAACCGTCAGTAGGACGCCGGGGTGTTCCTGATGATGATGAGGCTGACGATTTTGCCGTCGCGGACGGTGAAGTAGTTGGTGAGGATGAGCTCGTCGGGCAGGTTGGTCTTGTCGTAGTCCCCGTCGTAGCGGGCGCGGGCGATGACCTCGCCATGGTGCTCGATGACCTCGGTCACGGCCATCGTCACCCGGTCGCCGACCAGTTCCCTGGCGACCCAGCGGCGGATCGCCTCGATGCCCCAGAACTCTCGGTGAGTGTCGTTGACCAGGGCGTCGTCGGCGAAGGTGGCGACGATGGCGTCTTCGTCGAACGCGTTGACGGCAGCGACATGCTCGGCAAGCACGGTGTTGTCGGCGAGGACCGTGTCGAGGGCGGTGGTGGCGGTGTCTGCCATGATCTGGCTCCTTCGCGATTGGCTGTTAGTTCCACCCTCGCGGCTCCCATTGCTGGAAGGTCAACACCTTGTTCTCAGGTTGACCCTCCTGTCCGGGGAGGGTTAAGAATGGCCTGATGACAGCGGGGCTAACGGTCGGCGACTTCGCCAGGATCACGCACCTGAGCGTGAAGACGCTGCGGCACTACCATCAGGTCGGGCTGCTCGAGCCCGCCGACGTGAACCCGGGCACGGGTTACCGTTACTACGCGGCCGAGCAGGTCCCGACCGCACAGGTCATCCGCCGCCTGCGGGATCTCGAGATGCCGGTCGCCGAGGTCAAGGCGGTGCTGTCGGCACCCGACCCGCGGGCCCGCAACGCGCTGATCGCCGCGCACCTCGACCGGCTGGAGGCGGAGCTCGCGCAGACCCGCGCCGCCGTCGACTCGCTGCGCAATCTGCTATCGCGGCCCGAGACGGCGGCCGCGATCGTGCACCGCAGCGTCCTCGCCACCCCGGCGGCCGGCATCGCGGCGGTGCTCGACCGCGCCGACATCCTGGCCTGGTGGCAGGGCGCGCTCGACGAGTTGCACGCCACCGTCCGGGCTCAGGGGCTGCACGCCACCGGTCCCAGCGGCGGGCTGTTCGCGAGCGAGATATTCCAGCACGATCGCGGCCAGGCGACCGTGTTCGTCCCGGTCGAGGGCGGCGTGCGCGCCATCGGCCGGGTAACGCCGGTCGTCATCCCGGCCGCCGAACTGGCCATCATCAGCCATCCCGGCCCGCTCCACGACGCCGACCTCAGCTACGCCACCCTCGGTTCCTACACCGCCGAGCACGAAATCAGCGTCGAGGGCCCGCTGCGCGAGTACTATCTGCGCGGAGTGCAGGACACCCCCGACCAGGCGGAATGGAGGACCGAGATTGGCTGGCCCATCTTCCGCGCCGACGGCGGAGCCTGATGATTCAGATCCGCTAGGCGGCCCGACCCGGCGGGCGGCGACGCGCTTCGCGGAGCTGATCTGCCCGCCGGAGGTCCGGGCGGGCCGACGGCTGGAGCGGGTCCTCGGCGAGTTCGGGCTGATGCTGCGATCGCTGTCGCCCGCCGCCAGGAAGGCCCTGATGGCCGGGCTGCTCGCGGTCGACCAGGGAGCACGCCTTTACCCGCCGTCCCGCGGCCGGCGGATGGCCAGGCTGGACGACCAGGTGGCGGGGGCGTACCTGAGGGCGCTGCTGGCGCGGCGCGGACCGGCCGCCGAATTGGTCCAGCGGCTGCGGGGCGTGATCGTGATGTGCTACTACGAGCTGCCCGAGGTGCAGCTGGAGATCGGCTACGACCCGGCACCGTACATCGCGGCTGTATCCCGCCGCCGGATGGAGTCCTACGGTGCCGAGATCGGCAGGGGCGAGGCCGCGGTCACGGCGCGGCAGGAGCAGGGACAGCCGTGATGACGCCGGTGGGCCTGATGACGCAGGAGGACGTCGGGGCGGACGTGACGCTGGACTGCGGGGCGGTCATCGTGGGGTCGGGGGCGGGCGGGGCGACCATGGCGGCCGAACTCGCCGAGGCCGGGATCGACGTCATCGTGATCGAGGAGGGCGGTTACCACCCGACCGAATCGTTCACCGCCGGGACCGGGCGGGCGCTGCGCACCCTCTACCGTGACGGGGGCGGCGGGATGGCGATCGGGCGGCCTTCCGTGCTGTTCGCCGAGGGCCGCTGCGTCGGCGGTTCGACCGTGGTGAACGGGGGGATGTCCTGGCGGACGCCGGAGGGCGTGCTGGCCGGATGGGCGGCGCAGGGGGTCGAGGCGATCGGCGATGGCGAGCTTGACCAGTACTTCGCCAGGGCCGAGGCCCGGCACTCGGTCGGCCTGCAGGACCCGGAGACGATCGGGCGGGATTCGCAGCTGCTCAAGTCGGGGGCCGACGCCAAGGGCTGGGCCGTCGTCGCCAACCGGCGCAACCAGCTGCACTGCGCGGGCACGAACAGCTGCACGGTCGGCTGCCCGACCGGCGCGAAGCGCTCGATGCTCGTCACCAGCGTGCCGCGCGCGCTGGCGTTCGGCGCCCGGCTGTTCGCCGACTGCCGGGTGGATCGGATCACCCGCACCGGTGCGGCGGTGACGGGCGTGACCGGGCATTTCGTCCGGCCGGGGGGACGGCGCGGGCCGCAGCTGACGGTACGCGCCCGGGCCGTGATCGTGGCCGGGGGCGCGATCCAGACGCCCGCGCTGCTGGCGCGTTCCGGGCTGAAGTCCGCATCGGGCCAGCTGGGCCGGAACCTGTCGCTGCACCCGAACGCGACCGTGATCGCGTTCTTCGACGAGGACGTCACCGGGTGGCATGGCGTGCACCAGGCCTTCCAGGTCCGCGAGTTCATGTCCGAAGGGCTCGTGCTGACCGCGCAGAACCTGACCCCGCCGCAGCTGGCCGGGATCATCCAGGCCTATGGCCCCGAGCTCGGCGAGCTGATGGCGGACTACAACCACATCGTCACCGCGGGACCGCTGGTCTCCGACACGGGGACCGGCCGGGTCCGCACCGTTCCGGGGCTCGGCCCGCAGGTCTTCTACCGGCTCGCCGACGCGGACGCGGACCGGATGGTGCGTGGCGTCGAGTTGACCGCGGAGGCGCTGTTCGCCGCGGGGGCCCGCCGGGTGTTGCTGCCCTTCGACGGCGCGCCCGAGGTTCGCAGCCCGGGGCAGCTGCGGGACCTGCTCGGGCGGCCGGTGGCCAAGCGGTCGATCCAGCTGTACTCGATCCACCTGATGGGCACGGCGCGGATGAACGCCGACCCGCGGCGCGGCGTGGTCGACAGCTTCGGCGCCTTCCACGGCGTGCCCGGGCTGTTCGTCGCCGACGCCAGCCTGTTCCCCGGCCCCACCGGAATCAACCCGATGGAGACGATCATCGCCCTGGCCATGCGCAACGCCGGGCGGCTGATCGAGCGCCGGGACCGGATCGGCGTGTGACACCAGGGCAGCAGGCCCCCTCCCCGCCGGGGGGCCTGCTGCCGGATCCCGGCCTCGCTCAATCGCCGAGGCCGGTCGGCGCCGGGCGAGCCGGGCGCCGCTTGAGGATGAAGAGCACCACGCCGGCGGCCAGGCTGACCAGCGCCAGCCAGCCGCAGCCGGTGTGCAGATAGCTCTGGCGAACGAGGCATCCGCCCGCGTTCAGCGCCGCGTAAGGATCGCTGCAGGACGGCAGGTTGGAGTTCGTCGCGAGAAACACGATCGCGAAAAAAGCCGTGGCGACGGCCGCCTTCGTGATGGTCGGTTGCCTGGTGATCCTGATCTTCATGGGAGGCTGCCTTTCTTACGGTCCGACGCCCTTCATGACCGACGGTAGGTCCGGCCGGAGCCCGGCGGCAGGGGCCGCACGGCCCCATCGAGCCCGTCAGGTGTGGGCCGGCCGGCCCAATTACCGCGGGGCGGCGATGCCGGCCCCGATCGCGTAGCGGACCAGTTCAGGACGGCGACGGGCGCCCGTCTTGTCCCTGATCCGCTCCAGGTGCGACCTGACCGTGTTGACAGAAAGGAAGAGCCGCTCGGCGATCTGGGCGTCAGACGCCCCGCCGGCCAGCAGCGCCAGGATCTCCCGTTCCCGTTGCGACAAGGGGCCGGCCGAGGCCGGAACGGCCTCGGCGGCCTGAGCGGCGGCGGGCTGAGCCGCTGTGGCCAGGGCGATGGCTTCGGCCTGGCCGAGCGTGCGGCCGCGGGTGTAGGCCGCCTCGAACGCGGCATCGCCCAGCCTCGCGCGCAACCGGGCATGGTCCCGGTCGCGTAGCCCGACTTCGATGGCCGCGAATCCGCGCCCGCCCTCCTCGAAGTGTCGGTCCGCGACACCGTGCAGGGTGGCGGCGACGGCGGGGTCGCCGTCGGCGCCGGCCGCGAGGGCGAGGCCGAGCAGCGAGCCGCGGACATGCGGCCGAAGACCGATGATCCGGGCCTCCTCCAGGCTGTCGAAGAAGTGCCGGCGGGCGCGGCCTGGATCGCCGTCGATGAGCTCGACGAAGCCCATGTTCTCCTGCAGGGCGGCCGATATGTGCCGGTAGCCGAGCGTGTCGGCGAGCATGCCCGCCTCCTGAAGGTGCGCCCTGGCCGCCCGGAGCTCCCCGGCCTCCAGCTCTGGGACGCCGAGGTTGGCCAGCGTGATCGTGAGCCGGTAGTTGTCTCCGGCCGCCCGCGAAAGGGTGAGGGCCTCCTCCTGGTCGGCGCGGGCCGCGTCCAGGTCGCCCGCTTCGCCCTCGAACACCGCACGACGGGAGAGGATCTCGGCCATCAGCCGGGGGTCGCCGGCGCCGCGGGCCAGGCCGACGGCTTCTTCGATGCGGGCCAGCGCGGCAGGCAGGTCGTCCTGCAGGAACGTGAACCAGCTGAGCTGGGAGAGGGCGTCGGCGGTGACGGCGTCATCGGCGATCCCGCGGGCGATCCCGATGGCCTCGCCTGCGATCGAGGGGACCGCCGAGGCCTCGCCGAAGTTATTGAGCAGGTGGCAGGTCGCGGTGAGGGCCCGGGCCCGGGTGTGGGTGGGCATCTGGGCATCCGGCCGGTCGAGCAGGACACGCAGCGCCTCGAGGACCTCGCCGCCGTGGCCGCGCAGGTTGCAGAACCAGCGCAGCCCCGAGGCCAGGCGCAGCCCGGGCTCGGCACCGCCGGGATCGGCGAGGCTGAACGCCAGCGCGGCGCGGACGTTGTCGAACTCGGCCTCCAGCCGGTCCAGCCAGACCGCCTCGTCCGGGCCGCGCAGGTTCGCGTCGGCGGTCTGCACCAGGGCCAGGTAGTAATCGCGATGAGCAACGCGGGCCTGGCCCGGCTCGACGCCGCCTCGCAGCGCGAGTCGTTCGGCGGCGTACTGACGGACCGTCTCCAGCATCCGGTAACGGGTCGAACCGCCGGCCTCCTCGGCCTGCACCAGGCTCTTGCCGACCAGGGCGGCGAGCAGGTCAAGCACCTCCCATTCCCCGGCGTCGTCCGCCGAGGTGACCGCTTCGGCGGCCGCCAGCGTCCAGCCCCCGGCGAAGACCGATAGCTTGTCGGCCACGATCCGCTCGCCGGGGTTGAGCAGGTCGTAGGACCAGTCGATCAGCGCGCGGAGGGTCTGATGACGGGGCGGCGCGGTACGGCTCCCCCCGGTCAGCAGCCGGAACCGCTGATCAAGCCGCGAGCTGATCTCCGAGACCGACAGCGAGCCCAGCCGGGCCGCGGCAAGCTCAAGGGCCAGCGGAATCCCGTCTAGGCGCACGCAGACCGCCGCCACCGCCGCGGCGTTGGCCTCATCGAGCGCGAAGCCCTGCCGGTACATCGCGGCGCGCTCCACGAACAGCTGCACCGACTCGACAGCGGCCAGTTGCGCAGGAGCGGCGAGGTCGGCAGGCGGAACGGCCAGCGAGCCGAGCCGGAAGACGTGCTCCCCGCCGACACCCAGCGGTTCCCTGCTCGTGACCAGCAGACCCGCCCGCGGGCAGGACCGCAGCAGCGCGTCGGCCAGCTTGGCGGCCGCGTCGAGCACGTGCTCGGCATTGTCCAGGACCAGCAGCAGGTACCGGTCGCCGATCGCGTCGAGCAGGGTATCGAGCATGGACCGGCCGGGCTCCTCCCGGACACCCAGCACGGCCGCCACGGTCCGCGCCACCAGCTCGGGGTCGGCCACCGGCGCCAGCTCCACCAGCCACACCCCGTCGCCGGCGCCATCCAGCGCCTCGGCCGCCACCTGCAGCGCCAGCCGGGACTTGCCGATCCCGCCCGGTCCCGCAATCGTGACCAGCCGCGGCCCGGATACCAGCGACCGCAGCTCGGCCAGCTCGGCCGTCCGGCCGACAAAGCCTGCCGCCTGCGACGGCAGGTTGTGGCGCAGCGGGCCGAATCCGGCCAGGCCCGGCCCGGTCACCTGGAAGACCCGCCCTCGACATCGGTGAAGACGAACGTCACCATGCCTGAGGGGAACACGGCTTACTGCCAGATGGCAACCGGGGTGCCGGGCACGTACTCGAAGCCGCCGTTAGTTCCGTTGTTGGGATCGCTGCGCAGCTTGGAGTAGTCGATGCCGAACTGGTCCATCTGGCCGGTCCCGACGCGGTGATAGGCGACCGGGAAGGGCGGCTCGAGGACGCCCGGGTCGATGAACGAGCCGTCCTGGTAGTAGAACTGCTTGGGGTTGATGACGAAGCCGTTGGCCCCGCCGATGATGATCCAGGAGATGATCACGCCGCCGGTCTGGTCGCCCTGGGTGTCTATCTCGCCGATGCGAGAGCCCTCGGGCGTGGTGTACCAGGAAATCGCGTCCGGGTCGATGTTGTCGGTGGACTTGAGCTTGGCCTCGGGCGGGGTGATCCCGCGCACCGCGTCGAGGCGCGCGGTGCTCTCGGCCAGAATGCACTGCGCGATCACGATCTGATCCAGGGTGCCGCCGGTGTTGAACGCCTTCGAGCAGACCGGGCCGCGCGCGGCCAGCCACGCCTTGTCATCGGCCAGGATGCTGGCCTTGCCCGACGCCGACGCGGCCTCGTACTTGGCGAGTTGCACGGCGTCGATGGTCACATCGGTGGTCTGCGCCTTGGCCGTGTAGCACGTCTCGATGTCGAGCGTGCTCTGCTCGCTGCCGCAGCTAGCGGGCGACGACCGCGGCGCGGCCGGATGACCTGGATCCCACGGCTCTTCGATATAGACGAAGCCCGCCGCGGAGGCGGACGAGGTAGCAGACGCCGAGCCGCTCACCTGGCTGGCCGGGCCGGTCGTGGTCGCGCCGCCGCTGCCGCTACTCGACGACGCGGCGTTACTGCAGCCCGCGAGGACGGCCAGCGCGGCCATCCCCGCCAGGACCGCGTCGTACCTGTGCCTCATCGTGCGATCACGACCCACCGGGCCCACCTCCATCGCTCCCGCTCGCTCCGTCCGCAGTGATCGTAGTGGCACAGCCACTGGGACACGACAGCGTCGAGGAACTCGCTGGTCACGGCGGCCCGTTCAATCTAGCGCGGCACGGCCAGCACGTCGGCGGCCAGCGCGCCGGCCGGGCCGCAGATCAGCGGGTTGACGTCCAGCGCGGTGAGGACGTCGCCGAGCTCGGCGGCCAACGATGACAGGGCGGCGATGGCATCGGCGATCGCGGTCAGGTCAGCGGGCGGCCGGCCTCGGGCGCCGGCCAGCATGGGGCCGACGCGTAGCCGGCGCAGGATCGCCCCGGCCACGGTTCGCGTTACCGGGGGGAGCACCACGGCCCGTTCGGCAAAAAATTCGATGAGAAGTCCCCCGGCGCCGATCACTATGAGCGGGCCTAGAGCGGGGTCACCGGCGATGCCGAGCGCGAGCTCGGTACCGGGCGGGGCGGTCTGGCACAGCAGCGCCCGGGGGCCGAGGCGGGCGGCCAGGTCGTCGTAGGCGGCCCCGAGCGCCGCGGGGTCGGCGAGGCCGAGGCGGACCCCGCCGACGTCGGACTTGTGCGCGATGCCGGGCTCGTCGGTCTTGAGCACGACCGGGTAGCCGATCGCGGCTGCGCTCGCTATTGCCTCCGCGCGGGTGCTGGCCGCCCGCGCGCGGACGGCCGGGATGCCGTAGTCATTGAGCAGGTCGAACAGGACGGCACCGCCGAGCTGACCGCGCCGCAGCAGACGGCTCCATTTCAGCTGCCGGGCCAGGTCAGGAGCCGGCATCGGCGGCGGCGGCTCGCGGGAGGCGGCGTGGTCGAGCAGGTGGCGCAGGGCGAGCAGGCCGGTTCGGGTGCCCTCGAGGACCGGCACGCTCGCGGCGCGCAGCCAGGCGGCCGCGACCGGGTCGACGGCGGCGGGCAGGCCGGCCAGCACGGCGACCGGCTTAGCGGTGCCCGCGGCCGCGGCGAGCACGGCCCGCTGATAGGAGTCGTCGCCGTCGAATTCGGGTACCAGGTCGACGGCGAGCGCGACCGCCGCGACCGCGGGATCGGCGG
>Ga0181525_10000914_pt1 | contig 25698 bp, 25 predicted proteins | sample PEATcosm2014_Bin_48_FD_121100 | JGI IMG/M metagenome (GOLD analysis project Ga0181525, IMG submission 121100) | Peatland microbial communities from MTU Mesocosm Facility, Houghton, MI, USA - PEATcosm2014_Bin06_10_metaG | ecosystem: Environmental > Terrestrial > Soil > Wetlands > Peat | place... | reverse complement strand
GGGGCTCGGAGTGAGCATCTACAAGGCATTGAGAGGCGGACTTGGAGAGTCCGGGAGGTTCTGGTGATGACATGATCCCGCCAATCCCGACCTTCATGCTAAGTGCTGCCTCCAACTTCGGCACGGCTGAGGCCAATGTCCTCCCGATAGTCTTCGCCGCCCTGCTCCTGGACGTGAGCATTGTGGCGGTGTGGTATTTCATAGGCGTAGTGCTTGCGAACAGCGGAATTCGCGAATCAGCCAAGGGTGAGTACTACCAGTTCCTCGGTACCGCCTTCCTTATTGTGGTGGTGCTCTGGGGGATTGCAGCTTATTCCGGTCTGTCCTACACGCTGCTGGGAACCACCAAGCTGATGAGCCCCTCGGCAATAAGCACGCTTTGCACCAACATAGAAACCAACAGTCCGCTCATAGTGCTCGGTGGAACCAATTCCCTGCTGTCCGGGGCCCAGACGCCTTCAGGTAAAAAGCTGGTGGGCATCTGTAGCATGGTTGACGGATCCACCATCACCGACAAGATGAACTATCCGCTGGTCGCGGCGGCGGTGGTCACTGCCAACATGACTGCACAAACCGCAAACAACCTCAACGGCGCCTACATCTATGACTCCTACATCGGATTTTTGTCGCAACTTAAGCCCGTTGTTGCATTCTGCTTTGCGCCTCCGGAAGCCGAGCAGTGCATCATACCCGGCTTCGCCCTTCTGGGAGAGTACTTTAGGATGTCGCTGACCTGGACCCCCTATGCGGGATACAACCTGATCTATCAGGGCATCGGCGCGCTCGGCACACTGCTCAACCTTTCGTTCGAGGCCTACATCGCACAGCTGCTTATCATCTCAATAATCCTCTACATATGGCCCTACTTGCTCTTCGCCGGGATAGTGCTGAGGAGCACCTTCTTCACCAGAAAGATCGGCGGGCTTTTCATCGCAATTGTATTGGGGGCGATAATAGTTTTCCCTACGCTGTACGGCATAGAGTACCTGGCGCTGGGGAACGGAGTCCCGGGCATAACAGCGGCATCGCCGGCAAATGCGACCTATGGTTTCAATGCCCTCAGCGTTTCCAATGGCATACTGCCAATACCGTCGATAACCACGGTGAATGGCCAGACCACCACGGGCAACTACCTGCTCAACTTCTATGTGCAGCCCAACATGCAGCAGATAGCCATGGCCAACGGCTGTTGGCCAACATTCAACACCGGAACCGGCATAGCGCAGCTGCTCAGTCCGGTATCTGCAGGCATAGGCCTGGCTGAGATTGCGACGGCAGGCCAGCCGATTTCGCTTTACAGCGCAGAGGCCGCTGACATATTCTACCTGCTTAACCCAACCACGAACCTGGGGGCGATTGTCGGCGAGCTGCTGACGGCCAGTGTCTCCAACCAGGCATCGTTCATACTCCCTGCCTACTGCCCACCGACCGGGGCGCTCAACACCAACATGGAAATGCTCAACGCCTATGGGATAATCGGGGTGACCTCCTACTTCCTCCCGATAATAAATCTCATCATGACGCTCTCTGCGATAATAGGACTGTCGGGCCTGATGGGAGGCAACACCTCCCTGGAGGGGCTTTCAAGGTTCGTATAGGTGAAACATGAACGCTTCAAACTTCGCCAGGTTTTCGCTCCTTGCCTTTGTCGGCATTGTCGCGCTTTCCGCATTTGCGGGTGCACAGACCCCGGGCAACCCGGTAAACGGCGCCATCACGCCGATTGCAAATGCGCTCTGCGGAGGAACTAGCGGAGCAAACGGAATAATACCAGCGTCTCCGATAGTTGGGGCCGGTTCCCAGGGAACCGCCGGAGTGGTCGGGCTTACCACACTGATAATGCTGACCATCCTGCTGGTGCTCGCTGCGCTCTACATGGTTTCCCAGGCGGCAAAGCTGCCCAGCCTCAACAATTTCGTTAAGACTGAGCTGGCAGAGGTGGTGGGCACAGCCATATTGATAGGGATATTCTTCGGTGCCTTCTATGCCACGGCCTTCGCGACCGTAGGGGTGAACCCGGCGTCCACAACAAACCCGACGCTCCACTTCAGCGGGCCTGCCAGGTCCGTGTTTGTGGGCGACTGCGTTGCGCTTGGAACATCGTCGTTTGATTTGGCCATACCTGTGTTTGTATCCGGTACGATCAACTACGCGCTCCAGGCGGTCAGCAGCATAAACCTGAAAATTACTCCCGGAGGATTCGGATTTACGATGCAACCCCTCGGAGGACTTGCCCTGGTCATAAACAACCTGACCACCCTGCAGGATCTGATGTCAGGCATAGTTGTGGCCATACTGGCCATGACATTCCTGCTGGCCTTCGTCTACTCCATCTTCCCGCTGTTCCTTTACCTGGGCATAATATTGAGGGCCTTCCCCTGGACCCGTGCCGCCGGCGGCATACTCATAGCGATGTTTATAGGGTTTTACATAGTATTCCCGCTGATGCTCAACGCCACGACCAGCGGGCTCAACGCGATCGTCACGCAGAGCATTTCCAATTACTACAGCTCCAACTCGGTGGTGGGGATTTCCAATTCTATATCCAACGTCTCCAACACCTATTCCTATTCGGGCAGCTTCAGCTCGTTCGGGGGCTCGATGTCCTACATCACCAACATACTGGGCAGCATCATAGGCTATCCGAACTCCTACGGGCTGATCAACGGCTTCATCGCCGACTTCATGGGGCCGGCCATACTGGTGGTAGTGGAGATCGCCATCTCCTTCATAATAGCTTTGGACTTTGCTGATATCGTATCGGACATGCTCGGCGCGCCGAGCCTGACGACCGAGGGGCTCCTCCGGAGGTTGCTGTGATCACCATGGCCTTCCCGATGCTCCTGGGGCTACATCTCTTCCTGCTGCAGGCCTCGGTGACTGGGCCAATAAACCTGGTGCCCTGGTTCGGGGTTAGCTTCGTGGTGGCATTGGTGGTCATCATCATAGCCGCGCTGCTCTACATGCTGGCGCCGGTGATGAACAGTTCGGCGATGCAGGACTGGTCCCGGTTCCAGATCTATGAGGCCATTTTATCGATCGCGCTGATACTGCTGTTCCTGGCGGTGGTGAAGCTGCTGTTCCTGAATCCCCAGCAGGGCTTCGGCTCGGTCGGGCTGGTGCCGCCGGGCTGTAGCAGTTCGGCAGTCAATACCATCTACACTCTTTCCACCTGCGACCTCGCGCAGTTCAACAGCGCAGGTTACAGCATAGCCGGGTACATGTGGACGTTCTCCATAGTGAAAGCGATCCTACCGGCATCAACTTTAGCCATACAACCCACGCCCCAGGAGGGAGACGGACTTGAGATCACATTCTCCATACCTAACGTCCTGGACATCTGGAACGACTCGCTCATAAGGTACATGATGGGCGCGATCCTGACGTTCATGCTGGTGAGCGAGGTGCAGCTCATAGTCCTTTCAAGTTCTCTGCTGCTGATGTCGTTCTTCTTCGCCATCGGCCTTGTCTCCAGGGTGTTCGGGGTGTCGAGGAGCTTTGGAGGCGCCATGATAGCCTTCGCCATAGGCATAGGCATAGTGTACCCGATGGTGACCGCAATCTCCTACGGCTACATTGACGTCGCCGCGCACACCTCCTGCATAGCACCGATTGTGGGCGTTGTCAATTCCATAGGCGCCTGCCAGGTCGGGTCATTCGGCACGGCCTTCTGGAACCTGTTCGGCGCTCCGTTTGCACAGTTCTTTGCACTGGGTGCACCGGCCTCCGGTGCGGCAGCGGCAGCCAGCATCCAGGCAGCACCTGCGGCTCTGGTGACCGCATTCGTTACAATGTTTGATGCCGTCGGCTACGTGCTGGCAGGCCTGACGCTCATACCGGTCATAAACATACTCATAGTCGACGTCTTCGTCATCGACTTCTCACGCGCAGTGGGAGAACAGATGTCCTTTTCAATGTTGTTCACACAGGTAATATGATGATCGCGCTATTGCTCACCCTCCTTCCGCTCTTCGGGATCAAGCTTGCTGCCCTGCCGCTGCTTCAGGTCCCTGGCCTGCCAACAGTCACAGGGCCGCAGTCCTGCGGGCTGCTTTCGGGGCAGATAGCGACCACCCTGAGCAGCCAGGAGCCCTGGTATTGTCCCATAAGCACGCAGATCACCAACAACTGGGAGAAGTGGCTGCCGGTGATGCTGATCGTCAGCATGATATCGTTCCTCATCGCCGCCGTCATATTCATGGTGGGGGTGGTGCTCGGCAGCGCCAAAATAAGGAACTACGGTGCGGCCGAATTCTATGAGGCCATAGCCACGGCGATAATGGTGGTGGCCTTCGTTTACATTTGCGCCGTCGTCTTCGGACTGGGACCAGGCAATCTGGTGGGAAACATAAACCCCTATGCCAGGGCATTCAACCTGATAGGAACCACCATTGCCAGCGCCCAGGGAATGTACTCTTCCCTCTACAGCTCGACGCTTGGCGCGGCTGAATTCGCCAGCGTCACCGTGGGAATCGGAGGACCGGGTTCCAGCCTTACCAGGAGCAATTTCGCGAAGGAGGAAGTTGTTGCAGCCATTACGAGCACCACGTTGCATGCCACCAGCTTCCTGACCCAGGTGCTGTTCATCAATCCGGCCAGCGTCCTGTCCCAATTCCTCATTGACGGGATGGCGGTGCTGTACGCCGAATACTATCTGCTGGTGTTCTTCTCCGTGGCTGCCATTCCCTGCTTCCTGATACCCGGGATAATATTCCGCGCCCTGCTCCCCACCCGCGGCCTCGGCGGGGTAATGATCGCGATGGCGATAGGGTTCTACCTGGTTATGCCGGCCCTCTTCGCAACCGTGTACTATTTCACCGCGCCGCAGTTCATAACGAATACCAACATCGCCAATGCCCAGCTGCAGAGCGCTTCGCTGAGCGGAGGACTTGTCAGTTCGTCAGCCAGCCCCCTGGTGCAGGACCTCAACAATGCCCAGGCGGCCCTCAGCGGATTCTGGATGCTTGTGCTGTTTTATCCAGCCATGATAGTGGCGTTTACCTACTCGTTTATCGTCCAGTTGTCTAAATTGATAGGAGGTACGTATCAGTCCGGAGCCCAGGGTAGACTCAGAAGTTTCATTTGAGAGTCTACTTCTTCTTTTTGCCGAAGACTATTCTCCGGTTTTTGTATAGGCCCTGCGCTGTTGCGCCCCAGAGAGGGGATAGAATTAATACAAAGCACCCGACGGCTTTCAGCTCGTCTAGCCCAATGGGTTTCAACTTGTGAGGTAGTCTCACTTGAACTTCTAGCAGGACCTTTGGCCCATGGTTCGGCTCGGTCCTCGGTCTTGGCAGATCCTGGAGCCTGGCCGGCTGAGACAAAGATGCTGGAGGTGTAGATGCTCTATTGAGCAGCTCGTAGTTGTCATGCAGGAACACATCCCGCCCGGTGCAATAGTAGCGTTCGCCGTCCGGCCATGTATATATGCCCGGCTTTCGGTAGCCGCCAGCGGCCGCCATCGTGTCGGTATCAGGGGCAAGCTGTGCAACGGATACGTTTTTCTCCGGGGTCGTGTATAGCGTCTCAGCATTTCCCCTTAATGGAGAGAAGGTAATGGCGGCCGTAGTCAGGGCGATGGCCAGCGAATTCCTCAGCAGATGCCGCGGGCTGGCCCTTGTGGTCTGCTCGCTTCGCCTCTGCGCATGCATTAGTATCAGTATTTCCGCAGTCGTCCAAATATTTAAGCCTGACCACGGCTTAAAAAGCCCTCCGGGGCAGGTCTCTTCCCTCATAAGCAAGTAATAAAAGGGTTGTCTGAGATTGTCGTCTGATAGGAATGAACCCGAAGATATTCCTGATAATCGGCTTCCTTCTGGGCGGAGTCTTTCTGGCCGGGATAGCGGCCTACATACCTAATGGCCTAATCACGGACCTGCCAAAGTTCATACTTTTCATAATCGCCATGGGGCTGATAGTGATCGGCTTCTCCTGCAGATACTACAGCTACCTCATATCACCGATAATGAAGCAGAGGAAGAAGCACATCATACTCAGCGACCAGGTGCCCTACTGGCTCGCCTCCACGGACGACTGCATAGTATCGAAGAGGGGGGAGGACTTCATCGCCACCGCTTTCATCAACATACCCATGTATGTATCGGCAAGCGAAATGACAGATGAGGAGCGGGAGCGCTTCTCCAACCAGATAAGCAGGCTCGTGAGCGTGAACAAGGACCCGGTGCGGTTTAGCTCGGTGCTGAGGATCATGGACAAGGACGAGTACCTGACCAAGATAAAGGGGCTCATCGGCTCGGCGGAGAACGACGAGAGCACGGCCCTGCAGAAGAATGACCCGCTGGAGATAGAGAGGGCCCGGGGCAAGCTTTCCATGTGGAAGAAGATACTGGACCACATCGGCTCCAAGTCGTCGATGGAGCTGGTCACCTTCGCCTCGATTTCTGCCACAGGTTCCAAGGAGTACGAGGCGATAACCATATCGCAGCAGAAGGCCAAGGAGCTGATGAACGGGATAGGGACGATCCTCGGGGTCACGCCAAACATAATCATCGGGTCCGAGATCTTCAAGCTTGTCGAACCGGAGTACCTGATACCTCTGTCGACGATAAGCGAGGAGATAACGAAGAAGATAGAGCACGGAGAGGTGGAGTGAATGGATGAAGAAGGAATAATGTATCTCGCATTCGCCCTCGTGATGCTTCTGCTCATACTCACGCTAACGCCGAAGATGGGGGGCGGGATACTTTCCATCATCGCCGCCTTCCTGGTGGTGATCACCGCATGCATAGTTGTCGTGCTGAACTTTGCCGACTACCTGCTGGTGTCCATGGGGTTCAGCACCATCGGGCTCACATTCCAGCCGGCTGCCGGATACAAGATAAACAGGCAGCAGAACTCGGCCATCAAGGAGGTCGGCGGGATCTACTACGCCACGGGCTACATAACCGGCAACCTCTTCGCCTATGAGTTCAAGCAGGAGATGCAGGAGGAGGACACGGAATCCAAGATCATCGAGGCGCCGCTCCGCTGGGAGATGGCCATGACCAACATAAAGTTCCCGTTCAAGTACCACCTTCTGTCGTCAGGGCTCAACGTCCAGAACGTCAGGGACGAGCTCGAGGGCAAGCGCTCCTACCAGGAGTACCAGCTGTCGAAGGTGCTCCAGGACTCGAACGGCAAGGACACCGCCATCGCCGAGCTCCAGCGAAAGATAAACGTCCTGCAGCGCAAGATGGACAGGATATCCGGTGGTGAAAAGCCGGTCGGCTCGGTCATGTACGTCGAGACCACCGCCATAGGGGTCAGCGAGAAGGCGGCCGTGGACGAGCTGGAGAGGCAGATCGGCGCGCTCCAGATAGCGCTCAGCCCGATGAACATTGACCTCATCAGGGTGGTGGGCAGGGAGCTCTACACCCTGTTCAAGTTCAGCTTCGCCATGCCGCTTGATTACGAAGAGACGAAGAACTACTTCGACAAGCAGAGTTAATATTATGTTTTCCCATGATTGTGTGATCCGATGACGCTGATTAAACTTCAGGAGCTCATGAGCAACGAGATCGCCAAGAGGGCATTCCTCTCCCGGCCTGCCGAACCTCCGGCCAACGTACTCATGAACGACCCGCTCCAGGCCATATACATCGGGTCGACCAAGATATTCAGCGTCCCGTTCTGCTGGTCCTTCGCCAACCTCACCAACCCGCATGTCGCGGTGGTCGGTATAACAGGATCCGGTAAGAGCTACTTCGTCAAGACCCTCCTGGTCAGGGCCAGCTACATATGGAACTCCAACGCCATAATCATAGACTTCGCCGGGGAGTACAAGAGCTGGGTGAAGCAGAGCGGAGGCATAGTCGTGGCCCTCGGAAAGGGGGACTACATAAACATCATGGACTTATCGATGATGAAACCCATCGACAGGACCAAGCAGATAATCACATCTCTGGAGATCCTGACGGACCTGTCGTCGTATCCGGAGCAGAGGAGGATAACGGAAGAAGCGATAGAGCAGTCCTATGTAAACTTCGGCTTCGTGCCTTCCGCCAGGCCGACCCCCGGTAAGGAGAGCCCGACGCTCAAGGATGTCATCGCACTGCTTCAGGAGAAGATACAGGAGGGCACCTACGAGTACCCGGCCGAGCTTGAGAACGCCATATACCGGCTGAGGCAGTTCGCCAGGGAGGGAGAGGACTTCTTCGCCAGCAAGAGCACCATAGACATAGGCAAGCTGGCCAGCTCGGGGCTTGTTGCCGTTGACCTGTCGTCCCTGCCTGATGAAAAGTTCCGCGCCCTGGCCGCGCTGTTCATACTGCAGACGCTGAAGGAGATAATGAGGAGCGAGGGCTGGGTCGAGTCGAAGGGGCTCAAGACGCTGGTGGTGCTCGACGAAGCCTGGAAGGTGGCCAGCGATGACCGCAGCGACGCCATAACCATTGTCAGGGAAGGAAGAAAGTACCAGTTCGGGCTCATTGTCGCTTCACAGAACCCGACCGACGTGAACGAGGCGATATTCTCCAACGTCGGCACGACCTTCATACTCAGGATAAAGTTCGAGAAGTTCATGAACTACCTGCAGAGCTCGCTCAACTTCTCCAAGTTCATACGAGGCGAGATTGGGAAGTTCGGGGTCGGGCAGGCCGCAGTCGACATGGCCTTCCAGACATCCCTGAGGTTCCCGGAGATATTCATACTCGAAAAGATATACGGAGAGGAGCCGCTCTACGTCTACACCATAGACGTCTCTGGCATCCTGACCCAGAGCGAGCTCGGGTCGGATGTGGTGGAGAAGGAGTACCAGCTGGAAAAGGAGGAGCTGAGGAACAAGCTTGTGGAATACAACCTCACCTACGAGGACATAGAGAGGGTGTTTGCGGAGATTGAGCAGAACAGCAGAAAGATCCGCATCGACAGGTTCGTGCAGATGCTGAAGGAGGGGAGCATATCGGTCAGCAACATAGTGCTCTTCCTCAAGAACATGGGGATGGAGGACCAGATGATAACTAGGATAGTGGCGTGATGGCATGGCTAACACGGATTCATTCACCATAAGCAGGAACGACCTCAGGAAGGCCCTTGTGGGCATGGGGATGGAGGAGAAGAGCATACTCGCCCTGTTCAACATCCTCAACAAGGCCCACCGGCACATAAACGTCATCGGGTTCGTGACCACGCTCGAGAGGATTGGGATGGGCAGGGAGAAGAGCGCCCGCGTCCTCCGCAGGATGGGCATGAACGACGTCGTGATCGCCAACGTCTTCAGGATGGTGGACGAATCCAAGATAGACGCGGAGATAGGGAAGGTTTACAACGCGACGATAGACTTCAGCTGAGGTTTTGTATTTATAGCTTGTTTGAGATGTTGATTTCATGGTAGCGAAAAAGGCCTGCATGATCTGCGGCAAGGAGAAGAACGGCACAGAGGTCAAGGAGGACTTCATGATAAAGGCCATGCGCTGGTTCAAGGAGAACGTCACCAGGAACGCGAAGGGCTACAGGATAGTCGTGTGCAGCGAGTGCATGCCCCAGTACCGGAAGATCCGTGGCAAGTTCACCAGGCGGAAGCTTATCTATGTGGCCCTGGGCATCATTTTCACCATAACCATAGTCGCCTTTTCCGGAGGCCGATACCCGAGCGCCATCGCCTATGGCCTGGGCATCACCGTCTTCCTCTACCTCCTTTCGCTGATCAGCTATGTTCCCGAGCTGGTGGAGAAGCCCGCAAAGGCGTCGGCGGGCCGACGGTAGCTTTCCGAAGATATTTAAAGCTGCACAGTGATATTCCGTAGATGGCGGGTCTGGCATTTCGCCGGTTCGCCGTGGTGTCTGCTTGGCTGAGGAAACCGCTTTCGTTGAACCAAAGACAGAGGAGATAGAGGTAAAGGCCCGGCTCCTCGGCAGCTTCGACGAGATTGTGAAGCGCATATCGGGCATCGAGACCCTGGAGCACGAGAAGGTCGACTCCATGCTGAGGATAGTCCGCGTGGAGAACCGCGACATCCAGAAGAGGCCCTTCCTTTTCGTGATGATGGAGCTCGGGGCCGACCAGCTCAGGATATGCTACACCGTTGCCACCGACTCCAGCCCGAAGCTCAGGCGCATGGTGGCGCTCAAGGAATCGCTTTCCGTGCTGTCCCTGCTCACTGACATTTATTCTGTAGACAACTCGGAGATGTTCCAGTGCATCGATTCCGCCATCGACGAGCTCTCCGGGTCGATTTCCCAGAGCTACAGCTCGCTCTTCAACAACTACGACGCCATATTCAACGAGTACAAGGAGCTGAGGAAGATCAACGTTGAGCTCACCTCGGCCAACAAGAACCTCTCGGTGCAGGCCTCTCAGCTTTCCGAGGAGAACAAGGCGCTCACCGCCCGGGTGAAGGAGCTGGAGGGCTACTCTGACGAATCGCTCATGGTCATGACCGAGGAGTGGCTGGAGGCGCACAACAGCGAGATAGACGTCGGCGAGTTCAGCAAGGTCTACAAGATCAGCCAGACCAGGACCGAGGGCATACTCAACAAGATGGTCTCCCTCGGCTACATAGAGCTGAAGGGATAAGATGATGTACAAGGTTCAGGTGAACAGGAAGGTCAGGAACATACGGGTCTACAACGTGCTTAGAAAAAGCGGGGCGCGGGAGAACGCCCTGACCAAGCTCTTCGAGCGGGTCTTCGTCAAGAAGAAGCCCGAGGAGGGGGAGGGGAAGTGAGATGCCCCTGCTGAGAAGCCGGAGAAGCAAGATAATAGTAGCGATAGCGCTGGTATGCATCATACTCGTGGGCGGCGTCTTCGGCTACCTGACGCTTCTCATAACCAACCTCAACAAGGCCGCTTCCAATCCCGCGCTGCCTTCGCCTTCGATAACCGGCTACCTCAACTACCAGGGGCTGCTGGCCTACAACAACGGGCAGTATGAGTTCCCCTACGTCTCGGTGGTGTACAATGCCGTGAGCGCCGGCAAGCTAAACGCCAAGGCTTCCATTTTTGTTAACAAGCCTCCGTCGCACCTCTACATACTCAACTTTACCGGAGGCTGCTACCAGTGCGGAAATGCGACAGAGGCCATAAATTCCCTGATTTCAGGGATAAACGGCTACGGGATGAACTGGCTGGTCGCCAACACCAGCTACATCTCACCGGACAACCTGTCCCAGGTCCAGAATGACTCTATCCTGGTGATAGTCACAGGGCTCCTGCCCAGCCAGCTGGAGGACAACAACTTCAGCATCATGAGCTCGCTGCTGCAGAGGCAGACAAGCATACTTTACGTCGGCCTGAACTTCTCGTCCATGATCATACCCGGGGTCGTGCCGACCCAGGCGCCCACCAGCGGAGTCCCCAAATACCTCCAGACCTCGACGGAATACTCGCGCGGGAACGGAGGGATCTTCACATTCAATTCGCCCACCTTCAGGTTCTCCAACGGCAGCAGGTACTATTTCGCCACCTACACCAATGTCGGGAACGGCTCGATAGTGTCGTTCCCCAACACGCTGCAGTCCTGGCCCACCGAGCAGGAGGCCGGGGCCGACATGGCGACTGCGATATGGCAGATGTTCTGGCTGCCCAGGTACGCATCCGGCTCCACCACCGGGGCATATGTTTCGAATGGTGGCAGCGGTGCCATAGGTATACCAATGAACAAGACGCCGATACCGTACAACCTCACGCTGCCGGGAGTCCTCAACAGGGGGTACATGGTGGTGGTGGTCGGCGCAGCCCCGCTCTATGCCGGCAAACGGACGGCATACATGTACATCACAGGGCAACCGAAGCTCGGTAGCAGGGGAATAGTGTCAATAGCCCCCACATTGGCGCCCAACACCAGCGGCGTCCAGATCGGGTTCAACATAACTTCGAAGCCGGCCAGGCCCGTTAACCTTTCCACCTACATAGAGATATACAACCAGAACCTGACGTCGGTCCTCAGCGTTCCCGGGCCTTCGATACACAACTTCTCGTCAAAGTCACCCACGCTCATAGTCCACCAGAACCTGGACATCGGGCCGGGCAGGTACATAGTGATGCTGAGGAACTTCTCTGACAACACAGAGGTTGCGGGAGGGTTTTTCACCATACCCAGCTACGTGATAACCCCGGTGAATGTAAACTTCACCGCTGGCATTTACATATTCAGGATAAAGTCCGGCGGCGAGCCGGTGAGCAACATACGTTACAACATATCGCTTGACAACGCCTATCCGTCGAGCGGGGTCATGCAGTCCGGAGTGATAGAGTATAAGCTCCCGGCGGGCACGCCCCAGCCCAGCGGCCCCCTGAACTTCACGTTCACGATCCTGGGCCAGAAGATAGGCTACAGGATAACCCATGAGACCTCCCCGTTCCTGGTAAACTCGGAGTACGTGGAGGTGGGAGTGGTCATCCTGATGATGATAATAATGGTGGTCTTCGTAAGGGCGCCGACCAGGGACGAGTTCTACGTGGACGTGCCCAACCTCCCGGAGTCCAAGAAGGTGGACATAAAACTCAAGGCCGCCGATGTGCTTTCGGTCTTCGACAAGCTCAACGCCAACTACCACTGGAAGTACATGCCGCTTTCCAAGACGGAGATGAAGTCGGCGATAGCGATCAACATCAAATACAACAACATACCGGTGGAGCTTACGTACAGCAACGTCGATTCCATACTGGACAGCCTGCTGGTCAAGAACATGGTGGTCAGCGAAGACGAGCTGTACGCTCCGATCGCCTGGATGGAGGCGAGCAAGCACGACATAACCTACCTGGCCACCTTCAAGAAGCTGAGGATTTATTTTGTCACCCACAGCTACACCTTCACGGACATAGACACCAGCGAGGAAGCTGACCTGGTGGCAACCATACACGGCACCAAGAAGTACGTGGTGATATACTCGGATACGAGCAGGTTCAAGAACATACCGATGTACCCGGGCTCGCGCACCTATCTTGTCTTCGTCAACTCGGACGCGATGGAGGACTTCAGGGCAAAGCTCTACGAGACCAGCTCGGCCGAGGCTGAGAAGCTGAAGATGTACATATCGGCCGACTACATTAGGCTGGTGGACGGGAACGAGATCGAGAAGACCATCGGCTGAGCGGCCGTTAGGCTCTCAGGAATGCCAGCACGCTGGCTGCGGATCTTTCAGAGAGCGGGGCGCTGTTGACCGGCGGCCTGGGGGACTGCACTTCGGATATGGAATGGAATGCCATATGACCCCTCATGGCCGACACTGCGATCAGCCCGAGCGATTGGCCGGCGCAGTTCTTTGCAATGGACCTGAGCCTCGGATCCACTGACGCGTTGCGTATCGCAGCCCTTGCGGTGGCAAGCAGATTCCCGAGCTTCTCCCTGCCGTCCTCGGTCAGGCTTATGCGCAGCCTTCCCTGTTCGTGAGATGTCAGCTTGTCGACGTTCTGTTCGGCGAGCTTCTTTGATAGGTTGTCGAATTTTCCGGATCTGATCGCCTTCTGCGGCAGAAGCAGGAGCAGGTCCTCGGCGCTGAAGATATAGCGGATTAGGCCCAGCTTGTCCAGGCCGTTTATCTGGTGCCTCGTGTTGTCCCTTCTAATGAAACCAGGAGGTTCCAGCAGCTCCGCCAGCTCGTTTATGCGGGCATCGCCCCGCTCGAGGCGCTCAAGCATCTTGAACCTGTTGACCGCGGTTACGATGCCCTGCGGAGAGGCATGGGTGGATCCCCAGAACCCCGTCATGTGGATGCCAGATACTTTATCAGTATAGAGAGCCATGTAGGCTATCGCCTGGCCGTAGTCGCTGCCCGCGGACGTTATGGAGTAGAGCAGGCTGTTCCTGGATTTTCCCGATACCCGGGCAAAGCCGGCGGCGCACAGCGAGCCCATCATTTTCGCTATCTGGCGGTCCTGGTTCTCCGGCATCCAGATGTTGCCCGTGGCGTGGTTGAATGCGCTGGTGATCTCTGCAATGGATTGCCCTTGCTCTTTTAGCAGTAGCATCAGTATCTGCTTTGGTGTAGAGGTAAGTATGTCGAGTACGATGTTCGCTGCCCGCTTGTCCCGGATGGCCGTCTCCTTCTCCATGCGCATTGCCGCGAGCTCCGTGGCGCTTAGCACCTCTTCCGGCGTGAGGTTGGAGAAGGGGCTGTTGAGCGCCTTGGTGTTTGTCCTTCGGACAACCGCACTCAGCTCTTCCCTAATCCGTGCTGCTTCCGCGCGCTTTGCCTTCCTTTGCGCGCTCAGCTCAGCCCGCTTATCTTTGGGCAGGCTCTGCCTTGCCTGAACAGTAGTTGGCTGCAGATCGCGTACTTCAGAGTACTCGGAAATGCCCTTTTCCAGTAGGCGGGCATTGCCTGTCCTCCTGAGGTACCTTCGTTCATGGACCTTTGGCACAAACCTAGCCATTCAATCTAGGAAAAGAGTCAGTATTATCAGATATTTATTACGTTTGTTTAGTCCGTCTCTTCGGCTTCTGCGGCCGCCTCGTCCTCGACCTTCTCGTCGTCCTTTATCCCGGCCTGCGGGATCTTGCTTGCGACGAGCTTCTGTATCGATGTCTCGAGGGACTTCTGGTCTTTTCCGGTTATGCTTGACAGATCGAGCGACAGCTGCTTGGCATACCGCATTATCGTGTTGTACCTGGTGGCCTCGTGGTGGGCCTTCAGCTTCCCACTCACGTACTTCTGCACCCCCCTTGCGGCCTCCATGAGTGCCAGCCTTATCTCCTCTATTATCTCCTCCTCCTGGGCTATCGACTCCTTTCCGACGCCGGTGTAGGGGATGTGCACTGACGACACGTTAACGAATATGCTGATGGGCATCTTCTCTATGTCGAGGTTGTAGCGCCTCCATTCGACGTTCTTTGCTGCGATGGTTATGGCGCAGGTGCCGCTGTCGAAGAGCAGAGGAACCCGATTGGCGAACCTCATGACAGTAGCTGAGTAGCCGTCATCGGTCTTCCTGCCAGAGAATCCACCGTAGGAGACTGCAGCTTCCACTATGAACGGTATCCCGCCCTTCAGCAGGGCTGTCTTCCTCTCGACAACGTTCATGAACTCAGGTTCGAATATGTTCTTCATGGCGAGCCTTATCTGCTCCTCGCCGATGGGCTTGATGTGGGTGCTCTCGGGCGCTATCCACTTCACCGCCTTGAATGCCTTTATGAGCGCTTCTGCATCATCCCAGGACAGCTGCTTCGGCTCCTTGTCGAAGTCCACCTGCTTGGCGATTTCCCTCAGCTCGGCCACCTTCGCGGCGCTGACCCTGGCGAAGTTCTCCTGCAGGAATGACCCTATCTTCCGCTCCGGCGACGAATGTGCATATTCGAGCAGGTCATTGACGTAGAGCCCCAGCGGATGCGGCTTTGCCGGCTCCGGTCTCTCGGGCATCTTTTCGACGCTCCTGGGGAACTTGTGCTCCTGACCCTGCGGGTCGATAAATGATATTTCTGCATGTGGATTCGACAACGCCGTCCTCTTCAGGTACTCTAGTATGCCGTGGTCGCTGTTCTCGTACTTGACGTCTGCAAATTCCCCCTCTACTTCAAGGCCCCGCGGAACGTCAGGGGTATCCACCATGTCTGATATCACCGGCTTGTTCTTTACTGTGTCGATGGATATCTTGCAGGTGTAGCCCTTTCCCGTTCCCGTCGAGCATTTTACGGCAATCTGCTTGCCCGTCGTCATCTGTGAAAATAGTGTGCATCCGGCCGCTCCGATTCCCTGCTGCCCCCTCTGTTGGACGTACCTGTGGAACTTTGTGCCTGCAAGTATCGTCGCCAGCGCCTTTCCGACAAAGGTCTTTGGTATCCCGGGGCCGTTGTCCGTTACCGATACGATGTACCTGTCCTCGCCCTTCTCGGTTACCTTCACCTTCACGGACGGTAGTATGCCGGCCTCCTCGCAGGCGTCGAAGCTGTTGGTGGCATACTCATGGACTATCGTCACCAGCGAGCGCACCTTCCCGGAGTAGCCGAGCATCTGCCGGTTCTTCTTGAAGAACTCCGCTATGGAGTGCTCCTTGAATGCGGTGAATATCTCCTCTGCTTTTCTCTCTGCCATCTAATCAGAACTTGGCGGAAATGGCCGCCTCCTTGTTTTTCCTGTGCATTGCCTCCATCCTTATGTATGCCACCTTGTGGGTGCCGCCGTCTATGATCGTGTTCAGCGCCGTCTCGGCCTCGGATATCTGGGTTATGTCGCCGATGATGGATACCGTGTCGCCGTAGACGCTTATGTGTGCCATGCTCACCGACTCTATATAGCGCTTCGCCTTTCCCCCGATTCCTATTATCCTGGCCTTCAGCTGCTTGACCCGCTCGGCCTTCGACTCGATCTGGCCGAGGTCTATTATCCGGAAGTAGTATTCCGGGTTGAGGAGCATGAGCGCGACCTCTACGTCGAAGCCCCGGCCGTAGGCGTACATGACATTCTTGGCGTTGAATTCCATGAATGCGTCCTTGCTGCTGATGATTATCGTGCCGTCCGGCTCGACGGATATCTTGCACTTGCAGGCCTTCTCGACCTGCTTCGCGATCTTGGGGTCTCCCTTTAGCGTCTTTAACCTCTCCTGGGTTATGTATAGTTGCTGCATCCTTTCACTGGTCATACCCCTTTAGTCGAAAAACTTTATATAGCAATGTCCTTTGTTTAGTTACATTGGGTGCCAAAAAGGTCGGAAAATGCCGGTATTCCGCTATTCCGCTTCTCGACTGCCCTTCACAAACCTTTATATACTTAATTATCTCACAACTAAATCGTGACTGGCTCATGATTCTTCCAAAGAGGAATCATGGTGCAATCATGCAATGGTGTGGTTTGGATGCGTTCGAAAAAGGAGCTAGAGATGGAGCTCAGGAGCATAAAGCAACAGATCAGCACTATCCAGGAGAATGACAAGCTTGCCAAGGACATGCTCGAGGGCAAGATCAAGGCGGACGAGACGAGCTCGAACCTGCTGATGATCGTGCGGCTCGTCATGGACGAAAACAAGAAGAACACAATGATACTGAAAGGGATATCCGATGGCTTGGCCCGTCTCGAACACGAGATGGGAGAAGCAGGGTTATACGAGCAAGACGACCAATCTGCCTTCACCCCTGTAGAGGATAAAACTTCCAGAGTTCAACCCGTATCTGGACTGGATGCCAAGATTCTGCAGATAGTCCAGCTCAAGAACATCGCCTGCGCAGACGATGTCAAACAGGAGCTGGGCTATAAGGGCAGGAATGCGGCATCTGCCAGGTTGAACAAACTGTACCAGCAGGGCCTCCTAGAGAGGTACCAGCTTGGCCATAAGGTCTACTACAAGTACGACTCACGGATGGCCGACGCGCTAATTGTTTCACCCCCACAGTGAGTTGGTTGCCGGCTATAGGCCGGCTCCCTCACTACTTTCACCTTCCAGCTGCGGCTAAGGTAAGGTAGATATATTTGAAAAATCGTTTTATTATGAGATAAAATGCCAAGCGTAGTAGTTTCGGGCTCAATGAGGAAAAATTACAAGGGAATGGTAAAGACCATTAGGGAGTTTGAAAATAATGGGGTTTCTGTGCTCTCGCCCAGGGTTTCAGAAGTGATTAATCCGGGTGAAACATTTGCTTTGCTCAAGAGCGACAGAACCAAGATCCCCAAGAGGTTAGAGCAGTCCCACCTTGACGCAATTGATTCGGCAAATGCGCTTTATGTTTATAATCCCAGGGGGCGCATAGGACAGTCGGCGGGTTATGAAATTGCCTGGGCAAGGAAGGCCGGTATACCAATCTTTGTAAAAAAGGCGCTTGCCACCGATTCCATATATAGGTTTCACGCCGGTGCAAAGGAAGCCAGCGTGGAGAAAGTTGCTAAGACGAGAAGAGACATAAATAATTAGGAGACCTTCAAAGGAGGAACAGTTACCATTCTGCGGTGCTTAGGTCAACGCCCTCGCACCCATGCTGCTTTTTGACTTTTTCGGCAAATTCCAGCATCCTCTCGAATTCCGCCTGGTAGCTTTTGGCGGTCTCGTCAGCGGATTTGTCTCCACCAGTGTATCTTGCAACGGCAGCCCTCACCGAAATAAAGCTTTCGGCGGCAGCGCTGGCAAGCCTTTCGTCCCTGAGTAGTGTATCGGCAGTCAGGAACGTCTTTGCGTTAAGTGCTGCATAACGCTCTGTCCTGCTTTTGTTATCCTTGCCAAATGCCATATCGTTCATGGAGCCCAGAGTCGAGACTATTAATTTGAATGTTGGCACTTCATTGAACCTGTTTTCACCGAGCAACTTTCTTTTTTCTTTCACTATCGTGGATATGGCGTTTATCAGAAGGATGCCGTGCCTTGTGGGGGCATTGTCACGTTCCTGCGGGTAATGGGTCTCGAGCATGCGGCCAAGGTCATGGGTCATGGCTGCCAACGTCTGTTTATCGACCGAACGCCCCTCGGTTGCGTGCTTGGTAACTGCCATGATGGATTAGGGTCGGATACAATATTTATAACCTTGCGTATGATTCTATATGATTCGATGACAGATGCCAATAATAGGGATGAGCTGAGGGCGCTCTTCGCTTCTTTGCCTTATTCATATGATGCCTCCGCCGACTCCAATGGCATTGGCAACAGCTACCAGGAGTACGAGGGCAAGAAGGTCTCTGTGGCTGGTCGCGTCATGGCAGTGAGGAAGGCAGGCAAGCTGCTCTTCCTTGACATAGCCGACAGGTCAGGGAAGGTGCAGCTTTATTTCGATTATGCGGACCTTAGCGAGAAGGTCTTTGAGAGCGCGAAGAAGCTCAATGCGGGCGACATCGTTGGTGCTAAAGGGGTCGTCTTCAAGACCAAGGCGGGCCAGCCGAGCATCCGGGTGGAGAAGTACGAGCTGCTTTCGAAGGCTCTGCGGGTTCTGCCGGACAAATGGCATGGAGTCACGCAGGCAGAGACGAGGTATCGCAAGCGCTACCTGGACCTGATAATGTCGCAGGAGGCGAAGGACCTCTTCATGCAGAGGAGCAAGGCGGTCTCCTCGATTCGCCGCTTCCTTGACTCAAAGGGCTACCTGGAGTTTGAAACCCCGGTTATTCAACCACTCTACGCAGGCGACGAGGCGGCACCATTTACCACGCAGGTCAACACCCTTGATGAGGAGCACTACCTTAGGATATCCAACGAGCTCTACCTGAAGAGGCTGATCATAGGCGGCATGGAGAAGGTCTACGAGATTTACAAGGCTTTCAGGAACGAGGACATCGACAGCACCCACAGCCCCGAGTTCACCATGATAGAGTTCTACCAGGCCTATGTTGACTACAATTACATGATGACGCTTACCGAGGAGCTTATCTCCACCGCCGCCAAGGAGTCGGTCGGTTCCGCGAAGGTCAAGAATCCAGACGGAAAGGAGATCGACCTGGGCAGCAAGTTCAAGCGCGTATCGTACACCAAGAGCATAAGCGAGAAGCTGGGCTTTGACATAGAGAAGAAGTCTGACGAGGAGGTGATAAAGATCGCCGAGGAGCACAAGATCAGATTCGAGAAGGGCAAGAGGCACGTCGCCCACGCCTATGACAAGCTGTTCGGCCTGCTGGTTCAGCCGAACCTCATCCAGCCCACCTTCGTACTCGACTTCCCAAAGGTCATGTCGCCGCTCGCCAAGGAGAAGCGCGGGGACCCGAAGCTCACGGAGCGCTTCGAGCTTTACATAGACGGCATGGAGATCGCCAACTGCTATTCGGAGCTCAACAACCCGATAGTGCAGCGCGATAACTTCGATGCCCAGCAGGCGCTCATGAAGAAGGAGGGGGACAAGGAGCAGCTCGACTTTGACTTCGTCGAGGCCATGGAGACAGGAATGCCGCCCACAGGAGGCTGCGGCATAGGCATAGACCGCCTGGTCATGGTGCTCACCGGAAAGCGCTCCATAAAGGAAGTGATACTCTTCCCGATGGAAAAGCGCGAGAAGTAATGCGTTTCTTTTATTTGCTTATCAGCCCAGCGCCAGCTTTTCTGCTGCGCACAGGACAGGCCCGTGGGTTGGGCTGCCGGAGGAGAAGACGTTGTATATGCTGGACTCAAGGTATTCAGGCAGACCAGATGAGGCCGCGGGGTCGCAGTACTGGAGGCCGTGTACGGCGACATTTGAGAATATTTCATAGTTTGCCGATACCGCCGTGCCGTTTATCACTATGGGCAGGGCGAAGTAGCTTATGTAGAAGGTCGCGTTGTTTGACACTGCAGTCAGCGACGTGACAGTTATGCCCGATCTGAGTACGTAGGCGCTGGTCTTCGGGTGGCTTGCGTAGAATGCCACGTTGGCCCCGTGCTCCGGGTACTGGTAGAATGAGACCACCAGGTAGGTTGAATTTTCAGGCGTGTTCTTGCCCAGCTCGAAGAGCATGGTTCCCTGATAGGTGCCCAGGTAGGTATAGGGTATGCCGGTGGCGTTGATCTTTTGGAATGTGTTCTGGAACAGCTGCGTGTAGCTGGCGTTCGATATCGGGGCTGTGCTGAACTGGGCCGCCGATACGTTGGCAGACGACAGATAACCGATGGAGAGCAACAGGGCGGCCAGAGCTATTATCATGGCCGTGACGATCTTGTTGAAGTTGGCCTCAAGGTCGTAGGTGCTGAATGCTGCGCCGAGCCTCTTCTTCCAGTTCTTCCCGAGGTTGAGCTTCAGGCCGAACTTCCTGTAGGAGAGTATGATGACGACTAATGATACGTAGAATATCAGGTTTCCGCCGAAGGTGTGGAGGGTTGATGCGGCGGCATTGACACCCAGGCCGGTCCAGACAAACGCAATGATTATCATCCTGATTATGTTCAGCACGAACAGGAGTATGACACCCGTTGAGAGCCAGGCTATCTTGCGCTCCGGGTTGCCCGTGTAGAGGTAAGAAAGCGGGACCAGGAGCATTATGAATGCGATGAAGACGCCTATGGGGACGCTGGTGGATGCGATCGAAATGACCTGTCCGCCCTGCGAGATTATCTGCAACCCCTGCTGTATCACCTGCGCCCCGGATGCCTTGAGTATCGGGTAGACTATCCCGGCGCTCAGTGATGACAGCCAGTTGTTGGAGTTGATGATCGTAAGCAGGAGTATCGGCGATGCGAACAGCAGGTAGGCCATTACCGGCGCATACCTCTTTATTTCACGGAAGCCGGCGACAGCCATTACTATCGATAGCAGCAGCAGGGGAAGCAGCAGGGCGTCCATCCTGTAGGAGAGAAACTCAAATGACAGCAGGCCCCTGGAATAGGAGAGTATTATCAGGTAGCCTATGAAGGCCACGGTCGCCCCTATGATCCCGTACTCAGACTTCTTCAGCGGAGCAGGGTCCTTGAGCGTGAACAGTATGAACAGCACGCCCATTATCATGGTGACTATTATGTAGGATGTCGGGTTGCTGTCGAGGACAGTAGGCCCGGTTATCGCCAGGGTCACGGCTGTGCCTATGATGAATGCAACTGCTATTATCACAGTCTGAAAAATGCGTTCCGCATCATCTTCCGCATAGGCCAACTAAAACACCATCTTGTCCTCGGTCGAAATGGGCGTCATCACATTTTCAGCAGTTACTCTTCTCCTCATAGGACAGTAATACTTATAGAGGAAGGTTTATTAATCTACCAATGGGGAGCGGATGAGGTTCAAGTTCGTCGACCATACGGCAGATATAGAGTTCATAGCCTATGGCAGGACCGAGGCCGCCCTCTTCACCAACGCCTTGACCGCCCTCTTCGAGACCGTCGCCGACACAAAGGCGCTCCGGAAGGCGAAAACGAAGACCGTAAGGCTGAAGATCGACGAGAAGGCGGAGAAGCTGGACGAGCTCCTCTGGTACACCATGCAGTATGCGCTCTCCTATGCGGAATCAAAGGGGGTCTTCGGCTACGATGTCGCCTCCATGGTGGTGAAGGAGAAGGATGGCGTCTTTTCCTGCAGGGCAGAGGTACACGCGAAGCACAAGAGGGACGAGTACTCCAGGCTCGCGGCAAAGGGGATAGCGAGATACGAGATGGACGTGAAGAAAGGCAAGGTAATGGAGGCACGGGTCGTAATCGACGTGTAGCCGCTTTTTTGTAGGGCCCGGCAGTTTAAGCGCCAATTGCGTCTAGAGCGTTAGTCGGAAGGGTGCGCTTAGGATTCTATGGGCCATTTCCAAAGCTGGCCAGAGCTGCCGCTAGAGCAAATAATAAAAAGAAAAAGAAGCGGAAAAAAGTCCGCTTACTTCTTGCCCTTCTTCCTGGTCAACGCGTAGGCTGCTACAACGATGATTACCAGCACTATCAGGCCGACTATCACATAGGTTGTCGTCTTGGACATTCCCTGAGGCTGTGATCCGCTGATTGCAGCTACCGTTGTGGTTGGCGCAACCGTGGTCGCCGGCATGATGCTTGTCGTTGCTGCGGTCGTGGTTACAACAGTGTTTGTCGTAACCGTGTTTGCAGGCGCAGTGGCGTTGTTTACCTTCGGGTAGGAAGGCGTGTTGCTAACGTACGACTCGGATATCAGGTTCGTGTTCGAGCTGTTGAGCCTGGCGGTGGCGGTCAGGTTAAGGGAGCTGAGCCAGGTTATCTGAGTCGTCGGCTTCCCCGAGTTCTGCCAGAGCAGGTTGTTCGAGTTTATTACCGCAATGGCATTGTCCGTCGTTACCAAAGCCGCCCTGATGGCGGATAGAGACGTCAGGCAGTTGCCCGTTGGGTTGCTCAGGCTCGAAGCTGCAACCTGTGTGCACTTGCCCGTTGTTGCATTCGGGAAGATGTTCGGGTCATAGACCGCTATTCTTACAAGGTACGATGGCGTTTCCATGGATGTCTTGTTCAATGGGAGCACCTTATCATTGGCCGGGTTTGGCAGTACGCCTTCTGGCCAGCCGTTTATTCCATTGTATATGCCAAGGCTCTGCTCAAGCGCAGCCTGCTTTGGGGAATAGAAGTACGAAGCCTTGGTCACGGAGCACGATGATGGCGTGTTCGATGCCCCGCACTGGGTTACTATTACATTGCCGTTAAAGGTTGGGTATCCGGATGGTGTTGCACCCCATGAGACAAGGCCGTATATGGAAGGCCCTGCGAAGGCTGGCAACAGGTTCCATCTTGGTAGCGCTACGGTTTCATTTACCGGTGTTCCAACTTCGCAGTTGGTGACCTTGGAAGCATTGGCCGCCTGGGAGCTGCCCGGATATAGGACGCTCAGGGATGGCAGGCAGGTGGAATTTGAGTAGGTAACAAGCGTTACTATGGTTCCATTCTGGAATGCAGGCGAATAGGACGTGTTCACTGTGGGTGAGACGGTCGCAGCCGAGACCGTGTTGTTAGTATATATGGTCATTATTGCGCCGGTTCCGCCCACCGCGAGGGTTGGCACAAGAGCCAGCAATGAGAACAAAAGCAGCGATAGTACGGTACCGACTGCTAACAAGCCAGAGGATTTATTTCCCATGCGTTTCACCAGGATATTTCTGTTTTTCCTAGGGGATGTTAGCTATTTAAATCCTATGGCGCGCTGGCTTTGCCCAGGGCCATTGGTTTCATGGATTATAGGGTGCAATCAGTCAGAATAGTTTTAGCCTGAAGCAGTCGATCAAGTCTATTCCGTCTTTTTTTATCCGTAGGTTTATTTGCCAGTTCTCCAGACCGCGCCTTGCCGCTCTTCTTGCAGCCCTGATTATCTTGGGGTCTGCGATCTCCGACTTCGGGACCACAAACGGTTTTGCGTCATAAATGTTGCACAGCAAGAAGATTGCCCGCGAATCGCCGCTGATGGATCCGGAAACGTCATCGAAGTGCCTTATCATCCGATCAAAGCTGGTAAATGGGGCTTTGTTTTCCTTGTAGTTCTTGTGGCCTTCTGTGGGTATTAGCATTAGCGGGGTTTTGACCTCTAGGTAATCCTTCCCGTTTACCAGGAAGTCTATCCTGGATTTTCCCAGGGCTACCTCTCTCTTTACTGTCTTGATCTTTCCGGTCATTGGCCTGAGCAGGCCGGAGCGTAGGAAAAACTCGACGTATTCGTTGGCCTTGGTCTGGTTTATCCCTATCCAGGACTTATTCGCCTTTCTCACTGGGTCCAGCGAGAATGCCTCCACTGTGTACTTGGTTTTCCTCTCCGCATTCTTACTTTTCGAGAGCAGGCATGGAATGTCCTCGAATATCAGGTTCCCTATCCTTCCTGTCGAAGGGCAATGGCACTTCTCCAGCTTGCCGTCTACGGTTACATTCATGATGAACCGGTTGGGCCTGGACTTGATGAGCCCTTCCCTTAGGGGTTCTTCGAATAGGTACCGCATGGTGTAGTTAGCTTGCGCTAGCTCTTAATAATTTCTGGAAGGCTGGTGAATTTACCAGAAGATCGTGAATACTTCGCAGCCCTTTACGAAATCATCGACCCATTCCTTGATTTTTCTTTTTGTTTCGTCACTCATTATCGCACCGCGCCATGTAAATGATGCGGCGTTTCTGCACTAAATAATCTAATAACCTACAAAGTAGGTAGTAGTTGGAAAGACTTTTATATCTTGAATGGAGAGTCATGATTATGAAGGAGAACCTGCTGAAGGGGATAGGGTTCACGAATTGGGAGTACGCGGCTTACACGGCTTTGCTCAGGCTGGGCAGCACAACCACCGGTCCGCTGGTAAAGGAATCTGCCATCCCGCAGTCGAAAATATACTCTGTTCTGGAATCACTTGGCGAGAAGGGATTCGCAAGTTATACCGTCAAGGGAAAGGTGAAGTACTTCCAGGCGGCAAAGCCAGAGCGTGTCATGGCCCTGTTCAAGGATCTTGAGAGGGAGGTCGATGAGAAGCTCACGGCCATAATGGAGGAAGAGTCAGAGCGGCCTTCGGTGCAGCTTTATGAGGGCGTGAAGGCGATAAAGGCGATGCTGCTGATGCTAACCCAGGACGCCAAAAAGAACGAGAGCTATTACGCATTCGGCGCTGGCGATGTTTCCAAAAGGAAGGAGATACAAGATTTCTATGAGTGGTGGGGCATGAGAAAGTATGAGCTAGGAATCAATGACTCCCTGCTTATCTCTGCTAGCGATAGGAGAATGTTAGAGAGGGCCGTCACTTCTGAGGCCATGCTGGAGGGCTTGAAAAGAAAGACAAAATATACAGAGGTATTGCTGCCAGGCAATGGAGCAGTATTCAGAAATAACGTGATAATATACAACTGGGAGAAGGTTCCGACTGCCATGCTCATAACAAGCAATGAGGTTTCTGGCAAGTACAGAGAATTTTTGCTCAGCTTATGGAAAGTAGCTAAGGCTTGATTGGGATTACTTCAGCTTCTTGATGTCCTCCTTCCTGACACCCAGCCTTATCCTTCCGGTTCCCACTCCGATCTGCTTTCCGATGAGTATGTTTTCTGCTACTCCGGTCAGCCTGTCGGTTTCACCGAAGACACCTGCATTTATGAAGTGCTTTACAGTTTCTTCGTAGGCTGCCCTGGCGAGCACGGACACCTTTTCTCCTGCTATTCCGTGCCTTCCGGCTGACTTTATCTCTCCAGTGAGCGTCATTGCGTCAGCTACCAGTCCGATGTGCCTGTAGCTTACCGTCAGTCCTTCCTCGCTGATGGTCGAGAGGAGCTCGTGCGCGATCGTGTTCCTTGCAGCCTCTATCCCGTAGTTCTTCAGCGCCTCGAACGGGTCGTTGGAATAGACGTTGTCCTTTTCGACTCCGTCTATCTTCATAACCTCCGCGATGTTGCTGCCTGAAGTAGATATGTGGAATGTGCCGTCCTCATCCTGCTGGACGACGGCCTTGTTTATTCCCGGGATTCCGATTATGGAGTAGCCAAGCACGTTGACG
>Ga0181525_10000910_pt1 | contig 25726 bp, 20 predicted proteins | sample PEATcosm2014_Bin_48_FD_121100 | JGI IMG/M metagenome (GOLD analysis project Ga0181525, IMG submission 121100) | Peatland microbial communities from MTU Mesocosm Facility, Houghton, MI, USA - PEATcosm2014_Bin06_10_metaG | ecosystem: Environmental > Terrestrial > Soil > Wetlands > Peat | place... | reverse complement strand
TCTCCAGCGACCCGACGGCCTGGTTGTACGCGGTCACCGAGGCGGTCAGCGAGCGGCCGAGACGATCCACGTGACGCCCGAGCCCGGCCAGCCGGTCGTACAGCTCACGGCCCAGGTCGAAGACGGCCCGCGCGTTCTGCGACAGCGCCTCCTGCTGCCAGGCGTACTGCGCGGTGCGCAGCATCGTGATCAGCGTGGTCGGCGTCGCGATGTGCACCCGGCGGGCGAGCGCGTACTCCAGCAGTTCCGTTTCCCGTTCCAGCGCCGGGGCCAGGAACGCCTCGCCGGGAATGAACAGGATCACGAACTCGGGCGACGGGCTCAGCGCCGCCCAGTAGGCCTTGCCGGCCAGCCGGTCGACGTGCTCCTTCAGATGCCGCGCGTGCGCGTCCAGCCGAGCCGAACGCACCTGATCATCACCGGACTCCGCCGCCTCCAGGTACGCGGCGAGCGACACCTTCGAGTCCACCACTATGTTCTTGCCGCCGGCCAGCCTGACCACCATGTCCGGCCGGACCGTCCCGTCAGACACCGTCACAGAAACCTGCTCGTCGAAGTCGCAGCGGGCGGTCATCCCGGCCAGCTCGACCACCCGGCGCAGCTGCAGCTCGCCCCACCGGCCCCTGGCCTCGGGCCGCCGCAGCGCGGTGACGAGCTGCTGGGTCTGCACCCGCAGCTGCTCGGAGGCGTGCCGCGCGATCGCGACCTGCTCGGCGAGCGCTGCGTTCGATTGCACCCTGGCCGCATCGGACTCCCGCAGCTGCGACTCGACCCGCGCCAGCGTCTCCCGAAGCGGCTCGACCAGATGCTCAACCGCCGCCCGGCGAACGTCGAGCTCGCCAACCGCCCGGGAGTTCGCGGCCTGCAGCCGCCCCTCGGCGACCTGCAGGAACCGCGCCGTGCTGGCGTCGAGCGCCTGCGCGGACAGTGCCGCGAAACGATCGCCGAGCTGGTCGTTCAGGTCGGCGGCCGCGGACGGCATCCGGCCACGGGCATACAGGTATCCGAGAGCTGCCCCGATAAGTATCCCGAGCAGCAGTCCGACAACCAACGAGACTGCACTCATATGCACCGATGATCTCACCGTGAGTGCTGAACCCCCAGGCGACACGCCCGGCATGGGACATAAACACCGAGTGTCAGCACCGAAGCCGCGGCGCCAGCCCGGCGCAGTCGGGCTCGCTGTCCCGGTAGGTCCGCTCGGCGAAGTCCAGGAACCGTTCCACGTCGGCCAGGTTGGACGCCAGCCCGAGCGACACCCGGACCGCGCCGCCGCTCGGCAGCCCGATGATCTCCAGGTAGTCGTCGACGGTCTGCATGTTCCGCCGCAGGAACCCGCGCCCCCACGAGCCCCGGACGGCCTCACGGGTCAGCCCGAACGCCCATTCCCCGGCCCCTGGGTTGCAGAAGCAGCCGGTCCGCAGCGAGATGCCCGCCGCGCTGGTGTCCCGCGCCACGGCGCGCTCGTCGACCACCGCGCCATGCTCGTCAAGGAAGTTGAACGCCACCGCGGCGCCGCGCCGCTGGCAGTCCTGGGGCCCGTAGACGACGGTCATCGGCGCGCCGTTGCTGTGCTTGAGCCCGGTCAGGCCGTCGAGCAGCCGGCCGGTCAGGCACATGACCCGGCGGTGGATCAGGTCGATGCCTATGCCGGAGATCCAGTCCAGGCCGGTGGTGACGTCCGGGATACCGAGGAAGTTGAGCGTGCCGTCCTCGAACGCGGTCTCGTCGTCGACCAGCTGGTGCCAGCCGCCCTGCACGCTGGCCCCCACGATCGTGCCGCCGGAGAACCAGGGGCGGCGCAGCTTGGCAAGCGCGTCCCGCCGGGCCAGCAGGGTGCCGATCCCGGTCGGGTAGCCGAACAGCTTGTACCAGCTCACCGTCACGAACTCGGGCTTGACCGCGCCGAGGTCGAGCCGGTTGGTCGGCACGAACGCGGCCGCGTCGAGCAGAACGTCGTAGCCGGCCGCCTGAGCGCGGCCCACCCAGGCCAGCGGGTACTGAACGCCGCTGAAGTTGCTCTGCGCCGGGTAGCCGAACAGCCCGTGCCCCCGCCCCAGCGCGCCGTCCACGTCCTGGTCGGTTATCCGCAGGTCGGGGGAGAGCCGGGCGTACCTGACCCGGGCGTGCCTGCCGTGGGCGAACTCGCGCAGGCCGTTCACCGAGTTGTGGTTGTCCGCGGTGAGCACCAGCCGCGAGGTCGGCCCGAACGGGTATGCCTCGCCGACCAGGCGACATGCACCGGTGGCGTTCGGCGTGAAGATGACGGCGTACTCCTCGCGCGCGGCGTTGAAGTACCGCAGGACCGCCTCCCTGGCCTGCTCGATCAGCTCGGTCGAGGCCAGCGACGTCGGGTTGTCGGAGTGCGGGTTGCCGAAGCACCCGCCGCGCAGCCGCTCGGTGTGCGCCCGAAGCTGGGCGTCCGCGGCCAGTCCCGAGCCGGTGTAGTCGAGGTAGGTGTGCCCGCCGGCGTCCAGGTAGCCGTACTCGGTCGCGCGCAGTTCGTCCACCCGCCCCGTGTCGGCGTAGTCAGGATAAGTAGTGACAAAATCTGACATCACGACCCCCTCGCGAACCGTCCTTCCCCTTAACGGTAAGCCCGTGACGTTAATTACGCATTGAGCGATCTATGCCTTGTATTCCCGACCGTGAATATTGCTTTTATCTGCGACCGGTCCCGCTCTGGCCGGCCGCCGTACCTTCGGCCGCCCCCGCCTCAGTGTCCGTCTTTTTCTTTTTGCCGAACGGGCCGTGGTATCTCTCCAGCGCCCCGGCAGGGGGCCCAAGTTCTTAACCGACCACCCCGCCGTTGGGCGGGAGCTCACTCGTGCCGTAGATGGGGGTGTGGGCGGAAGGCGGCAAGCCCCGGTGGCGACGGCGACGGGACCACGGATCTTAGTCCGCATCGCGGATAGACTCGCGCGGGTGAGTTTGTCTATCGGGATCGTGGGGCTGCCGAACGTCGGCAAGTCCACCCTGTTCAACGCGCTGACCCGGGCGGGCGCGCTGGCGTCCAACTACCCGTTCGCCACCATCGACCCGAACGTCGGCGTGGTAGGCGTCCCCGACCCCCGCCTGGCCGAGCTGGCCAAGCTGTACGACTCGGCCAGGATCGTGCCCGCCACGGTGCGGTTCACCGACATCGCGGGCCTGGTCCGCGGCGCCTCGCAGGGCCAGGGGCTCGGCAACCAGTTCCTTGCCCACATCCGCGAGACCGACGCGATCTGCCAGGTCGTGCGCGTGTTCGCGGACCCGGACGTCACGCACGTGGAAGGCGACGTCGCGCCGGAACGCGATATCGAGATCGTCGTCACCGAGCTGATCCTCGCCGACCTGCAGACGCTGGAGAAGGCGCTGCCCAGGCTGGCGAAGGAAACCAGGGCCGCCCGCGACCCGCAGCGAGCCCAGGTCGCCGCGGCCGCCGCCGAGGCGCAGCGCCTCCTCGACCAGGGCGTCACGCTCTTCGCCGGCGCCGCCGCCGCCGGGATTGACCTGCCCGCGCTGCGCGAACTGCAGCTGCTGACCGCCAAGCCGTTCCTTTACGTCTTCAACTGCGACGTGGCCGAGCTGTCCGACGACGACCTCCGCAAGCGGATGTCCGCGCTGGTCGCTCCGGCCGAGGCGATCTTCCTGGACGCCAAGACCGAGGCCGACCTGACCGAGCTGCCCGAGGACGAGGCCGCCGAACTGCTCGCCGAGGCGGGCCTCGGCGAGCCCGGACTTGCCCAGCTTGCCCGCGCCGGGTTCCGCGCGCTCGGCCTGCAGACCTTCCTCACCGCCGGGCCCAAGGAGACCAGGGCCTGGGAGATCCGGGCCGGCGCGACCGCGCCGGAGGCGGCCGGCGTCATCCACACCGATTTCCAGCGCGGCTTCATCAAGGCCGAGGTGGTCTCCTACGACGACCTGATCGCGGCGGGCTCCCTCACCGCGGCCCGCGCCGTCGGCAAGGTCCGCATCGAAGGCAAGGACTACATCATGCGCGACGGTGACGTAGTCGAGTTCCGCTTCAACGTCTGACCCGCCCTCGGCGCAACATCAAAGGGCTAGCGTCCAGCTGCCGCGGGCTGGTCGAGACCGGATCCTGGTGACGGACATCCGGACCGGCCGCGTTGGAACTCGCAGTGCTTCCGCGATAGGGAATTTGACATGTGGCATGCCTGCCACGGACTAGCCTTGCTGACCACGGTGACCCCCAAGCGCGACCCGCGCCGCGCCTGATCCCACGTGATGGGACGTCTGAAGCGGTGGGGGGCGCGCAGGCGGGCCGAATTGACCTAGTCCCGTGACTCACCCTTGGCGCACCGGGGAGTGACCATGACCGAACCCGTCACCATGCGCGCCTTCCACGCCGACGACCGCGCCCGCGACTGGCGGGTCGCCGGCGACGGCGCCATCGCGGTCTTCCGCACCGGCTCGTTCGCCGCCGGCGCCCGGCTCGTCCAGGCGATCGCCGCGGCCGTCGGCGACGCCGGGCCGCACCATCCGGACGTCGACCTGCAGCACGACACCGTCACCGTCCGGCTGCTCACACAAACGCCCGATTACATGGGCATGACCACCGGCGACGTCGAGCTGGCGGTGCGGATCTCGGACCTGGCCCAGGAGCAGGGGCTCGCCGCCGACCCGACGCTGATCCAGACCGTCCAGGTGACCATCGACGCCCTGGTCAGCGCGGACGTGATGCCGTTCTGGGCGGCCGTGCTCGGGTACTCCCGGCGCGCCGACAACCCGGACGAGGACCTCCTCGACCCGCGCTGGCGCGGCCCGTCGATCTGGTTCCAGCCCATGGACGCGCCGCGTCCGCAGCGCAACCGCGTCCACATCGACGTCTGGGTGCCGCCGGAGCTGGCCGAGGCGCGCGTCGCCGCGGCGCTCGCGGCCGGCGGACGGATGGTCCGCGACGCGTCACCCACGTGGTGGACGCTCGCCGACGCCGAGGGCAACGAGGTCGACGTCACCTCGGCGGCCGGGCGCGACTGACATCGCTGTGATGATCACATCGGAGAGTTCCGCTTCAACGTCAGCCTGGGGTCAGACGAGTACTGGAGCGTTGCGGTTCATGCTGACGGCAGGAGTTTCCAGGACAGGATGTCGCCGAGCGCCCAGGCCGCGCCGGCCATGGGAGGCGCGGAGTCCCGGTCCGGGGTGCCTTGCCCGGGACGGTCTTTCTCTCAGGGAAATAGCCTTCGCATTTCGCGATGCAAATTTTAATTGCGTCAGGCGGGACCGTTTGCGCCGCAGCGCACCACCACCGTCCAGCCAGGCCAGGGCATGCCCGCCAGGACGGATGGGTGCCGGGGTTTCTTGTCGGCGCCGAATGAGTGCGCCTTCCCAGGGGCCAGGTCACTTATATCCCATGGCCTGCGCGTACACCTTAAATGGCGCAATAACCGAGGAAAGCATGTCAAAGGTCTAGACGCACTGTAATCAGACGATTACTATAGGTGTCAGGCTGGCCGGCTGCCCCCTGGAACCGCGCTAGAGAGAGGGCCTGACCGTGAACGTCGCCCCGATGCGAACCGTCGCCGATCCGGCCGTGTCCTACCTCCCGCACATGCGCAGCCCGGCCAACTGGATCACGCTGGCCGGGCTGGCGGCCGGGCTGGCCGCGGGGCTGGTCGTTGTCTCCCGCGGTGCCCTGTGGGAGGTGGCCGCGCTGATCGGCGCCGCCATGGTCGCCGACTTTATCGACGGCGCCGTAGCCCGCCGCACCGGCACCGCGTCCGCGTTCGGCCACGGCTTCGACAGCCTGGCAGACACGGTGAGCTTCGGCGCCGTGCCGGCCTTCGCGGCCTGGTCCGCGCAACTGCACCAACTAGGTGCGGCCGGGTTCGCCGCGGCCATGCTGTGGGGCATCGCCGTGGCAGCCAGGCTCGCCCTCTACCTTGTCCGCGGCCATCAGCCCGTCAACTGCGGGCTGCCGTGCCCGCCCGCCGGGGTCGCCCTGGCCGCCCTGGCGGCGTCCGGCGCGCCGGCCGGGTGGGTGCTCGCCGTAGCCGTGGCGCTGTCCGCGGCCATGCTCGCGCCGGTCCCGGTTCCCGTCACCTTCGCCCTCAAGGAGCTGTCGCATGCCCCAGACGCCAACCCACTGGCTGATCACCCGACAGCTAGCGCGGTCCGCGTTCCCCGGTGACCGGGCGGCGCAATCCGCCGCCCAGCTAGGGGCGGTCCTGCCCGACCTGTACTACTGGGCCAGGGGCGCCGCCCTGGTCGCCCGATACCGCCGCTGGGACCCCGCGTACGTCGACTCCGGACAGGAGACCCGGTGGCCGGACAAGGCGCTGCACTCCCTGCTGCCGCCCGCCGCGCTCGCCGTGGCCGCCGGTCTGCGGCGCAGCCGCGTCATGGCCGCGTTCGCGGCGGCCTGGGCCGCGCACGTCGCCGCCGACATCCCCGTGCACGACGGCAGCTCCCGCCCGCCAGCCTGGCCGCTGCGGTCCTGGCGGTTCCGGTCCCCGGTGGCCGCCGACGAACCCGGGCATCACGCCCGGATGCTGCTGGCCGCGGAGACGGCGCTCTGCGCGGCCGTCCTCGCCCAGCATGTGCGGGCGCCAGGCCGCGAGAGCAGCCGGGCCGGGCTGGCGGCGTGGCTGGCCGACGAGGCCCTCCTGCTGCGTGCCTGGGCGCGGCACCCGCTGCAGGTCGGCGAGATAGTCATCACCTCCCAGGCCACCGTCCGGTTCATGCTGGGCCTCACCAGGACGGACTGGGCCGAGGTGCCCGAGGTGCTCGAGCTCGGCGCCGGGACCGGCAGCTACACCGGGCAGATCCTGGACCGGCTCGGGCCGCACGCCACGGTCACCGCGATCGAGCGCGACCACCGGCTGGCCGCGCGGGCCAAGGCCAGATACCCGGACGACAAGCGGCTGACCGTCCGGTGCGAGGACGCCGGCCTTGAGCTGGAGCGCCGGGACCCCGGCACGGTCCCGCTCATGGTCTCCGCGCTGCCGTGGACTTCCATGCAGCCCGCCGAGCGGGACCGGCTGCTCCGCTTGGTCGCCTCCCGCCTCGCCCCGGACGGGGAGCTTCTGACCATCCAGTACTCGACCGCCTGCGACCGGCTGTTTCACCGGTTCTTCGGCGACGTCACGCACGCCTGGTCCGTGGCCAACCTCCCGCCCGGGGCATGCTACCGGCTGGCCCGCCCGCTGGATGAAGGATGATCACCGCCCGCAGCTGGCAGGCGGCCCGCCGGTACGTCCTGCCGCTGCTGATCCTGGCCGGCGCCCTGGCGCCGGTATGGAAGCGGGCTGGGATGATGACGCTCGGCGTGGCCGGGCTGATGCTGGCGTTCTTCCGCGACCCCGGCCGGGTGTGCCCGGCCGAGCCGGGTACGGTCTACGCCCCGACCGACGGGATGGTGACCGCGGTCGAGGACGACGGCCGGACGCTGAAGGTGGTCACATTCCTGGCCGTGCACAACGTGCACGTCGCACGCGCCCCGGTGGCCGGCCCGCTGGCCGCCTGGTCCTGGCAGCCGGGACCATGCCTGCCTGCGTTCCTTCGCCGCGCCGAGGAAAACCGCCGCGCCGAGCTGTGGATCGGCGCGGACGGCACCGGCCGGGCCGGCCTGGTCCTGGCGGCGGGGATCCTCGCCCGCCGAGTCGTCCCGTGGACGCGGCCGGGCGACTGTCTGGTCGCCGGACAGCGGCTGGGGATCATCTGCCTCGGGTCCAAGTCGATCCTGCTGCTGCCGTCCGGCCAGTTCACCCCGCTGGCACGTCGCGGCCAGCGCGTTACCGCCGGCGTCACTCCGGTCGCTGCCGTGGCGGGCCGATCCGATCAGGGTGTGACGCCGTCCCAGAGCTCGTTGAACGCGATGCTGTCGTAGCAGGCCGTTCCGTCGATGACCTTGTCGCCGCCGGCGCGGCAAGTGGGCCGTCGGCGGTTGCCGTCCTCAGATGCCCGGCACGATTCCCGGCACCGTCATGCCAGGCTCGGGTGGGCTGCCCGGCACACCCTCCGCGGCGTCCGCGGCGGCCGGCGCGTCCGGGACCGGCTTCGGCTGGACGGACATGGCGGTGGCATTCGCGCCGTCCGGGTCGGTGGTCCAGGGCCACCATGCAGCGGTGTGGGGGCGGGCCGACGTGCCCTCGGCGCGCGCCGTGCGGAGGTGCCTCAGGATGGAGAGCCACAGACCGAATCCCACCAGGAACAGCACCCAGGGCAGTACCGCCACGACCGCCGCGGTCGGCCGGTGCGGCAGGCTGACGCCCGCCGCGTGCACGGCCCCTACCAGCGCGACCACAGCGAGCATGAACATGACGGAAAGCCAGGCGTAGGTCTGCATCCACCATTCGGCACCGCGCAGCGCCAGCGCTGCCACGCACGCGACCACCAGCACGGCATCGATGATCAGCGGATAGAGCCCCGCCAGGGCGGGGGAGACCCCGGCCGTAACCGCGATGGCGCGGGTCCCCGCGTAGGACACCAGGAAGGCAGCCACGGCAAGCAGCGCCACTCCGGAAATCACGATCACGACCGCGGTCAGCTGGAACCCGTTACCGTAATCCATCGCACGGAACCGGCGCATGCCAGAGAAGTCACTCATGTGGCCTGAACGTACTCTTTTTCGGCTATGACGTTAAAGAAGCCGAATGCTCAGTCGTGTGTCGTGTCGCGATGGCCCGCGCTGGTGAGCGCCCTCATTGCCGTGCCGCAGCTGCGACGGCGGCGAGCGCAGCGGTGCGGTTACGCCGGGCCCGGTGCCGCCTTGACGCGTAGCGGGGCCTGGATATCCCGTCGGGAGGGGTCTGGCCGATGCTGCCGTGACCGCTGAGCCCAAAGGTCCGCGTCCGGCCGGTCGGGGTGGGTGCCGGACAGAGCCCGGTCATCGGACATCGCCGCGCGGCGCTGGCCTTCCAGGCCGATGCCGTCCTGGCCAGGTCCCGGCGGAAGTTGCTGCCGGGCTGCGTGCTTGTCGAGCCACGAGTAGAGCACCAACAGCCCGCCGAGCATCGCGGCCGAGAGAGCGAAGAGTATCCCCGCGCCTACCATCAGCTTGGGGCCGAAGACCATGAGGACCGCTAGCAGGCATGCCATCGGGCCGGCGACCAATCCCCAAACGACCGCCCTCTGGCTGGCCCGTTTCCCGGCCCGGGCCGGAGCGGGCTTGCGCGTCGGCCTGGCAGCGGCGGTCGGCGCGGCCGGGATGTCAGCGGTAAGCGCGCCGAGTTCCGCGTAGGTACGAGCGGTGAACGCCTGGCCCACCCGCGCGTCAAGCTCGCCTGCGTCCAGTCGGCCCTGCACGAAAGCGATCTTGAGAACCTCGATCGTCTGCTCGCGGTCGGCTCGCGACGCCCGCATGCGGCCACGGCCCGCCGCGCCCGCCGTTCCCTCGTCCCCAGGTCCTGTCATCGCAGGCACCTCCCCGTCACGCGCAAAGCCCAGCGTAACTCCACCGCGCCGTCCACCGCCAAGGCCGATCGCCCGCCATCGGCTCGTTGGCGAACCTCGACCGGTAGCGTCCGCCGTCAGCCGCCCTTGCCGCTCAGATCAACGGGTGCCGCTGCTTGCCGAAAACGATATTATGTTCGATACTGGATCGATGAAAAATGATTTCGATAGGGCGAAGGTACGGATACCAGGGCGCAGCCCGGTCCGCCTGGTGTCAGCGCTAATCCCGAGATGGATCGAGGTGGGAGGGAGCCGGGCCGTCGTCTCCTGGCAGGCCGTGCGCGCCGATCGGGAAGCTGGCGAACCGCCTCGGCTGCCACCTGCGGCGAAGCACCACAAGCGATCCGTAGCTGGCTGGCGCCGGGTGGCTCCTGCCTGGCAGGCGCTGGTGAGGCGGAACGAAACCAGCGGGGTGCCTGCCGCCTCGACCTGCAAGGCTTCGTGGTCAGTCGCTTGACCGGTGCCGCGCCTGCGGGTTACCGTCCCATTTGGACACGTTCCGAACTCGATTGAACCGTTTGCGTATCCGATACGTGGTTGAGAGTGCTGGTCGTTTGCCTATTCCGATGGCCCTGGTGATCGTCCGTAATCGGCCCCTCACCGAAGGCTCATGCCGCACAATGGTAATCAAGACCGGCACGAAGAGCTGGGCCGTGCCTGCCTGCTATGCAGGCGCGGAAACGTGCGGAGGTGTGATGATTCGCGGGCCTTACCCCGGTAACGGAACGCGTTCGTCTGTTCACTATCTGGATTCTGGCGGATCCGGCCGGGCTGGGTTCACTCGGGCCGGGCTCGGCCCGGCCGGATCCGATTCGGATGGATTCGTCCCGGATGGGTACAGCCCGGAAAGGCTCGGCCCGCCGCGGCTCGGTACCGCGATGACGCAAGACGAGATCAGTTGGCCGAGCTCCGACTCGCGTACTCGCGGTTCCTGGGGCGGGGCGGGCGGCAGATGGCTGCTGTGGCCCTTGCGGGTGGTGCTGTGGTCGGCCCTGCTGGTCATCGTGTACCGGGGCGTCACCGGTATTGCGTTCAACCAGGCCTCGGCACCGTCGGGCGGCGGCCTCCCGGCCGCGAGTCCCGCGAGCGCGCAGTTCCCGGTTACCCTCGCCGAGGCATACGCGGCCGAATTCGGTCAGGCCTACCTCAACTTCAGTCCGCAAACCCAGGCCCAGCGTGAGGAGGAACTCGCCGCCTTCGTGCCTGCCAGCGTGGCGGACGCCAACCCCGACCTCGGCTGGAACGGCTCGGGTGAGCTGAGCCTGGAGTCTGAGCAGGTAGCAGACATCTCGGTGCAAGATCCGCACCATGCCGTAGTCACCTTGCTCGCAACGGTCAACGGGCAGCTCATGGAGCTTGGCGTGCCAATCGTTGCCGCGGGCAACCGGATGGCGGTCTCCGGCGAACCTGCCTGGCTGCCCGCGCCGCAGCAGATTTCCATCAGGCCCGCGGCCGTGCGTTCGGATCCCGTGGCGCAAAACGCGCTGATGAATGAGCTGCCGGCATTTTTCACCGCTTACGCCGGCGGTGATAGCGCCGCGCTCAACAGGTTCCTCGCCCCCGGTGCCTCGCTGGCCGGGCTTGACGGCACCGTCACCTTTGACTCGATCGCCGGCGTTGATGTACCGGCCGGCGGCGCGACACGACAGATTTCCGTGACGGTCATATGGCAGCTGGCCGGTCAGGACGAGTCCAGTGTCACAAAACTCGCGATGACATACGGCATGTCGGTCGTGGAGCTTCAAAGCGGCAAATGGTATGTAAAAGAAATCAGTGCGTCGACTGAGGCGGTGGGAGCCCAATGACCTGGACACTGGCGGTTGACGCCGTCGTGCCCGGCTGCGCTCGCATCGCTCGCGTTGCCTCTGACCGGCCCGTCGACGCCTCGATCCGGCCTGCTTCCCACCGCTTCGCCGATGTCCCGGTCCGGCCTGCTTCCCACCGCTTCGCCGATGTCCCGGTCCGGCCTGCTTCCCACCGCTTCGCCCAAGGCCTGGTCCGGCCGCAGCAACCCGCGTCCGCTCGACGGCGTGACGTGCCTGATGTCCGTGGGTCAGTCGTAACACTCGCTGACTGGTCATTTGATCCCGGAAGGGACGACGTGTAATGCATACTCATCTAGCCGCCGCGACGGTTCCCTTGGCGCTGAGCACGCAGGGTCTTGTTACCTACCTGCAGGGCCTGTTCGGGCCGTTGTTCCTCGGGATCGTCGGCATCGTGGCGATCTTCTTCCTGTTCACCCGCGAGATCACCCGGTTTGTGCAGTTCATGGTGCTTGCGGTGGCCATCGCCGTCGTCTTCTACACGCCAAGTATCGTGCAGACGCTCGCCACCGGCATAGCCAACGCGCTCGGAGTCCACTGATTCCGTTCTGGCAGAAGGAGCCCGCGCCCAGTGGATCTTCCCACTTATACAAATATCTGGCGGATCGAAAAACGGCTTTACAAACTGTACGACTTTCGGCTGCCGGCACCGTTGCCAATCACCTGGATTGGCGTTTTCACCGGGATTACCGTCCCTTATGTAATTTTCCTTATTGCTGTCGGATTGCCGTTTAACCACAATTTGGTGTGGCTTTACATCTTGCCGCCTGGAGTGCTTACCTGGCTAACCACTCGGCCAGTCATTGAGAGTAAGCGGCTGCCGGAACTCGTTGGTTCGCAATTGCGCTACTTGTCTGAGCCGCGGACCTGGTGCCGAATGGCACCATGCTCGGAGAAGTCCGAGATTTCCGTTTCCGTTCGGGTGTGGCGTAGGCCTCCGCCGCGTAAACGGCCGAAGACGCCGAAGACCGGCAAGGTCCGGTCGGGCCGGGCTGGGCGGCACGTTATCACCGCCAGAAACCCCGCCGGTTCGCACCGCGCGATCTCTCCGGCCGCGGCCCTGCCCGTCCTGACCGGACAGGTCACCGCGGTCCAGGTCAGCGCGCCGGTGCCGGCGGAACAGGTCTCGTCGCCGCAATTCGAATCGGCGCAGGTGCCCGTGCAGCTGCGAGCGACAGCGGGACCCGAGGCGAAGGTGCCTCGGTCGGGCCGTTCAGCGCCGCGCCCGGATCGGTCAGGGCCGCGCCAGGGCCGTTCGTGGCCCAACCGCCGCCAAGCGCCCGAGCCGGAGCCGGAGCCGGACATGCCTCCGCCGGTCGATGACGATCCGGTGCCCTCGGCGGAACAGCGACCGGACTGGGCCTTCCCGGCGCGCGATGGGGTGTCAGATCCCCTGGCACTGGAGGTTTCGCACGATTTCGTCCCGGATCCGAACGGCCACGATGGCTTCGGCATCCCGTTCGCCCTGACGTCATGGCCGTCGCTGGAGCCCGGCAGTTGGCCCCGCAACGGCCTCCACAAGGCCGGCCCGGTCGGTAGCGGCCTCGTTGGTAGCGGCCCCGTCGGTGGCGGCAATGCACCGCCCGACACCGCCCCTGCGGCTGATCCCGGCCGCACCTCAGAGGCTGCCGGGACCGATTCCCAGAGCGGTCCGGATCTCTCGGCCAAACCCTCGCCGCCGATACCCGCGTGGCCGGAGGCTCCCGTAATCTCCGCACAGGCCCACGCGCAGTCGCCGCCGTGGGCACAGGAGCCCGCACCCGTCGCGGACCCGCCTGAGCCCGCATCCGCCGCGGACCCGCCTGAGCCCGCATCCGCCGCGGACCCGCCTGAGCCCGCACCCGCCGCTCCTGCAGACCCGCCCGTCGCGGCCGCTCCCGCCCCCATGCCGCCCATCCCGGCGGATCCACCGGGCGCGGCCGCTACCGCTCCGATGCCGCTCGCTCCTACGGTGTCCGTTCCCGCGGACCCGCCCGCCGCGGCGGCCACCACCCTCGAGCCGCCCGCTCCCGCGGTAACCGCTCCGGCCGACCCGCCCGCCGCGGCGGCCACCGCCTCCGCGCTGCCCGCACCCGCGCCGCTCCTTCCGGTGAACCGGCCGCCGAGGCCGGCCGCCTCTCCCGCCAATCCTGTGCCGCTCAAGCCTCGCGTGCCGCCCGCACCTCATGTGCCGGCCGCGGCGCCCGTGCCGCCCGCACCTTGGGTACCGCCGCCGACACCCGTGCCTCCGCCGTCCGCGAGGGTGGCGGCCAGGGTGGTCGGCGGCGAGCGGCCGCTGCCTTCGATCGAGCGCGCGCTCAGCGGCCACGGTGGCTCAGGCAACACCGGGTGGGGCCGCCGGGTGAAGGTGGTCACCGGCGGCCAGGGACCTGGCAAGCGGGACCAGGACTCGAATGACCGTGACCGGATCAGGCTGCCGCTGTCGGGTCCCCGCCTGATCACCATCCTTGGCTGCACCAGCGGTGCGGGTCAGACCGTGACAGCTCTGATGACCGGGCATATCCTGGCGGCCGTCAGGGAGATTCCCGTCGCGGCGGTCGACCTGAACCCCGGCCAGGGCTCGCTCGCCGCGCGGATCCGCCCCGCTGTCTCCGTGACGGCTCTCCTGGCGGGCGACGCCCCAGCGGCATCAGAGGTCCCCGAGGCCGACGACCAGACGGGACTGATCCGGACCCGATTCGGCCGCGGCGACTCGCGGTCCAGGCTCGAGGTGGTCGGCGCCAGCCCCGACGGGACCCGCACCCTCGGCGAAGAGGACTACCGGCGACTGGCCGGCCTGCTGGCCCACAGCTACCCGCTCGCCATTATCGACCCGGCGCCATCGGGACTGACCCGGGTGCTCTCGGTCACGGATCAGCTCGTGCTGGTGGCCCCGGCGAGCCCGGACGCGGCGACCTCGCTGGCCAATACCCTGGCCTGGCTCAGCGCCCACAGCTACGGCGAGCTTGCCGCGCACGCGGTGACGCTGATCAACGGGGTGAGCAGGCGCACCATGGACGACGCGCTTCGGGCCGAATCCGTGGCCAGGGGCCGGTGCCGCGCCATCGTCCGGGTCCCCTGGGACGACCAGTTGCCCGGGTGGACAGGATCGCCCGCTACGCTCCTCCCGCAGACCAGGCTTGCCTACACCGCGCTCGCGGGCGTGCTCGTGGCGGGCCTGGCCGCCCAAGGAACAGTCCAGCGAACAAACCCGAGACCAGCGCAAGGAGCCGCCCAAGCGGCCGCCGAAGGAGCCGCCCACCCAGCGGCCCGAGGGACCGCAGAAGGAAGGAGTCCTGGTGAGCACACGAACTAAGCCGCCTAAGGGGTCCAGGGGCCGCTCCCGGATGGGCGTCAGGTACTTCGATGACCGCGTGCTGTTCACCGACACTCATGCGTGGGCGTATTACCGGCTTCCGTCGGTGTCCTACGAGTTCACCACGTCCGAGGAACGCGAGGCGCTGGCGACCAACATCACCGTCGCGCTCGCGGCGATCAGGATGCAGGACGCCGAGGTCCACCTGCGCATCGCGCACCGGCCCTATCCGGCGAACGCGTGGGCGACCGGCCTGGACGCCACCTCGGACGGCGGCCCGGGCTGGCGGGACTACCTGGAGCAGTCCTACCAGCACGTCTGGGCGAAGGATTTCTGGGGCAAGGAGATCTACCTCGGCGTCCGGCTCGGCCAGCGCGGCATGCGCGCCCAGCTGTCGGGGAGCATGCTGCCCCAGTTCATGGGCCTGTACAACAAGGGCGAGCGCGGGCTCGGGATCACCGACGAGGCGGTGGGCTCCGGCGAGGTCGGCAAGTGGACGGAGTCCGCGGAACGCCTGGGCCGGGCGCTGAACGCGAGCGCGCTGGCCGCCCGGCACGCGACCTCCGGCGAGATCGCCTGGCTGATCAGGCACACGCTGATGTCGTCGGCCGCCGAGTCCATTCCGTCCGCCACCAAACGCAGGCGGTGGGGCGCGGGCGAGATCGACATGCTCTTCGAGGGGCAGATACACAATGGGCGGAACGTGCTCTGCCTGGAGCACCTGGCGGGGGAGTCCTACGCCGCGTTCGTCTCATTCGCCCGGTTCCCCGACGTGATGTCGTTTCCGGACGGCGAGCCGTGGCTGCATTTTGCCGACTCGCTGCCATTTCCGGTGGAGATCAGTTCCCGGATGAAGCTCATTCCGCCGGCCAAGGCGAGCAAGGACGTCAGCCGGCGCCTGGCGCACGCCCGGGACATGGATGCGCATATCCGCGAGGCAGGCGTGGAGGCGCCCATCGCCCTCGCCGAGCAGATTGCCGCGGCCAGAATGCTCGAGCACGGCATTACCAAGGAGCGGCTGCCATTTGTGTACGGCTTCCACCGCCTTATCGTGACCGCCCCGACGCGGGAACTGTGCGTCCGCCGGGTGGAGGCCGTCGTCGAGCATTACCGGGATATCGGGATCGACGTGGTTAACTCCAGCGGCGACCAGTTCTCGCTGTTGTGCGAATCGCTGCCCGGTGAGCGGATACGGCTGAACTCCTACGTGCAGCGCCAGCCGCTGTACACGATCGCGGGCGGAATGCCGACGGCGACGGTGGAGCTCGGCGACCGGGTCGACGGGAACGCGGGCTGGATCGGGCCCTACATCGGCGAGACGCTCGGCCGGGCGAGGTCCATCGTGCACTTCGACCCGATGGTCGCGGCCGCCCGCAACCGGCCCACCGCCATCGCCATCACCGGTGAGCCGGGCGGCGGCAAGACGACGCTGGCCCTGCTGCTCATCTACCAGCTGGCGCTGCGCGGCGCGACCGTGGCGGTGATCGATCCGGAGGGCGACGCCGAGTCCCTGGTGGCGTACCTGAAGGGGCAGGGCCGCAAGGCACGGGTGCTGCCGCTCAACTCGGCCGCGCCCGGCCTGCTCGACCCGTTCTCTTTCGGCGTCGACCTGGCCGAGAAGCGGACCATGGCGACCGAGACGCTGCGGCTGCTGCTGCCGAGGATGAGCGAGGAACGCGAGAGCGCCATGATCCAGGCGGTCGGCGCGGTGGCCGGAAGCGACCGGCCCAGCCTCGGCAAGGTCGTCAGGCACCTGGAGCAGGCGGACGACCCGGCCTGGAAGAACACCGGCGCGGTCATGCGCTCGATCTCCGAGATGCGCCTGGCCCGGCTGTGCTTCGCCCCCTCGATCGGCCAGCAGATCGACGCGGAGGGCTGGACAACGGTGTTCACGCTGGCCGGGCTCACCCTGCCGGACACCACCACCAACCGGGACGACTACTCCTACGAGCAGCGGCTCTCGGTCGCGCTGCTCTACCTGGTGTCCCAGTTCGCCCGCAAGCTCCTCAACGGGATCGACCGGGCCGCGGCCAAGGCCATCTTCCTTGACGAGGCGTGGGCGATCACGTCGACTCCCGAGGGTGCCAAGCTGGTGCCCGAGGTGTCCAGGATGGGCCGGTCCAGGAACACCGCGCTGATCCTGGTGTCCCAGAACGCGGGCGACCTGCTGAACGAGCAGGTGACGAACTGCCTGTCCAGCGTGTTCGCGTTCCGGTCGACCGAGCGCGGCGAGGTGGCCAACGTCATGTCGCTGCTCGGGGTGGCCCCGTCCGATGAGCACAAGGCAGCGCTCCGGGCGCTCGGCAACGGTGAGTGCATCTTCCGCGACCTGGATGACCGGGCCGGGCGGATCGGCATCGACCTGGTCTCCGATGAGCTGAGGGACTGGATCGACACCAACCCGACCCGGGCCAGGTACGGACAGGCGGATCCGAGAACCGACGAACCGGCCCACCTGGCGGTCGGCACGCAGGCGGCGGAAGCGTCGTCGTAACCGCAAAAAACCATGGAGTTTCCCCGATGGCTTTCTCGCTAGCGCTGTCCAGGCGACACCGCGCGGACTCTCAGTCATCCTTCCGTCACGCCATGACGCGTGCGGCGCAGGTGCTGCTGATCGCGGGCGCCCTGCTCGGGGCCGGCGGTCCGGCGCTAGCCGCCACCCACTCGGCGCCCGCGCCCAGCCAGTCCCAAGCCCAGACCCAAGCACAGCCCGAGACCCAAACCCGGCAAACCACGCTGACCGCCTTCGTCGCGCCGGCCCTGCCCGGCGGGGTCTGCCAGGTACCCGGCATCGGCGACATCGGCGGCCTGGTCGGGTTGTGCTCGCAGGGTCAAAGCGGCCTCATCGGCGACCTGAACAACATCTGCGAACCCTCCCTGCCCCAGCCCGAGCCGGCCACCGGCGGCATCGACTCGATGATCGAGCCGCCCGCGGCCACCTCCGGCGGCAAGACGCTGTACGACAACTACGGGATTGCGGGGCAGTTCTGGGCCGCCCACGGCCTGCAGTGCTCGGACATGACCTCGCTGATCGGCAACAACGTGGCCGGCATGGTCTTCGACGCGGCGAAATCCCTGGACCGGGTGACGATCACGGTCTACCAGTCGGCCGCGGGCAACAACATCCTCACCTGGCTGCAGAACGCGGTAGACAAGCTCATCAGCGCACTCGGCAAGGCCATCTACTTCCCCTACCTGGCTCCCGTCGTGATCCTCGGCGCGATCTGGCTGGCCTGGCAGGGCCTGATCCGCAAGCGCGCCACCCGGACGATCGAGGGAACGTTGTGGATGGTCATCGCCGCCACCGCCGCGATCGCGCTGATCGGCAGGCCCGCGGACTTCACCGGGGTCGGCACCACGGTCGCCAACGGCACCACCGGCGTGCTCAACGCGGCCTTCTCCAACCTCCCAGCCGGGACCCAGAGCAACTGCCTGCCGGTGCAGGCGGGCGACCCGCAGAGCGTCACGAGCAACTACTCCTTCACCACCGGCAACGGCCTGGTGGACGAGAACGCCAACGAACTGTGGTCGGTGCTCGTCTGCAAGCCCTGGCTGTGGGGCGAACTCGGCACCACCCAGTACGCCACCGGCAACGGCACGCCGACGGTGGTCAACACCTACGGCAGGCAACTGCTGTGGTCGCAGGCGATCGCGGCCAACGAGAAACCGACCACCGCGCTGATCCAGGCCAAGCAGGCCACCTACAGCGGGATCGCGAGCTCCATCCAGCAGAACCAGCCCGGCATCTACCCCCTGTTCCAGGGCAACCAATGGACGACCCGGCTGGAGATCGCGTTCGCCGCCATGTTCGCCGCGGTCGTTGCCGGGGGGCTCATCCTGCTGATCGCGCTCACCCTGATCGTGCTCAAACTCGGCTTCCTGCTGCTGCTCGTCGCCGGGCCGATCTTCCTGATCATCGGCACCCATCCGGGCTTCGGCCGGGTCATCGCGATCCGCTGGTTCGAGATGCTCGTCGGCGTGCTGCTCAAGCAGGTGGCGGTCGCGATCGCACTGTCGGTGCTGCTGTACTGCTACTCGCTGATCATGGGCACGCCCGACACCGTGCTGCCCTGGGCGCTCAAGATCCTGATGATCGCGCTGGTCAGCGTGGCGGTCTTCATCTACCGCAAGCCCTTCACCCACCTGTTCTCCGCGGTCGGCTACGGCACCATCGGCTCGCAGGAGCGGGCGGAGTACAGCCTGCGCGAGGCCGGCAGCACCTTCCGCCGCTCGACCCTGGACGCCGCGACCGTGGCCATCCCCGGCGTAGCGGGGTACCGTGCCGCCCGCTGGGCGCGCCGGAACCCGAACCTTGCCGCGGCCGCCGCGGTAGGCGGCGTGGCGGGCGCCGCTACCGTGGCCACCACCGCGACCGGGCCGGGCGACGCGGTAGCAGCCACATCGACCGGAACGAGCGACGCGTACGCGTCCAGGTTCCGCCCCGACGCCCCGCCCCCGGCGGACGGGACCGACGCGAGCCCGGCCGCCCGCAGGCCGGTCAACGCGGGCGCGGCACGCACCAGGAACCTGCCGGAGGCAGACGGCGGCACCCGCCCCGCCCCCCCGCTCGACCTGCCGCCGCGGGCCGGCCAGGGCGCCAACGGCGCGCCGGGCCTAGTGGGCGCGTCCAGCGCGGCGTCCGGCTGGTCACGCGGCGCGGGCCGGTCCGCGGCCGGCGGCACCAGAGCCCGGGGCAGGTCCCAGGCGCCGCCGATCAACGGCGGCGGGTCGGCCGCCCGCGGCGGGTCGGCCGGCCAGACCGGCCGGGGTAGCCAAACCGGCCCGGGCCCGGCCTGGCCGTCGACCGGCTGGCAGGGCGCGGGCCCGCGGCAGCGGTCCGACGCCCACCCGAGGCCGACCCCGGCACCCCCGGCCGACTCGGCGGGCTCGACCGGCAACGGCCAGCCGGCCGGCGGAAGCGCGAGCGGCGGCAAGCAGGCACCCCTGCCGTTCTGGCTGCGCCCGATCCGGCGCGACAAGTAGCGGGCGGCCACCGTGTACCTGACCTCGGGCCAGCAAAAGGCGGTCTTCGTCGTCATCGTCATCGCGCTCGCCGCCCTCGGCTACTACCTGGTCGTCCCGGCCATGACCCACTCCCACGCGAACGCCCAGGCGACCCCCACACCCACCGCCGCCGCGACCCCGTCCGAGGCGCCCCCGTCGCCGGCGGTGACGACATCGCCGGCCGCGGCCGCGGGCGTGAACATCTGGGCCTGGCTGCCGTTCACCCAGCAGGACCTGGCGCAGGCCGCCTCGGTGACGACCAAAGTCGCCGTCGACTACGACACCTACAACTACACGGAAACCCCGCAGGCTTACGTCGCCACGATGGGCGACCTGATCACCGCCGACCTGGCCGCCTCGATCAAGCAGGCCTACGCGCTACCGGGGGTGGCCACCCTCAGGACCAACGAGAAACAGGTGTCGACGGGCACCGCGGTGATCAACTCGCTGCGCGCGTTCGGCCCGTCCAGCCTGACCTTCGTCGTCACCGCCGGGCAGCGTCTGGTCAGCGGCGGCCAGACCAGCGCCAACAGCACCCAGTACGCGATCACCGTCACCGGCTCGGCGGGCCAGTGGCAGGTGAGCGACATCGAGCCGGCCGACGCGGGCAACTCATGACGAGCCTGCTCACCTTCCGCCCGCCGAGCAAACCGCCGACCAAACCGCCGACCGGAGTGTCCCGATCGTCCCGGATCCTCATCATCGGCATCATCGGGATCTTTGGCCTGATGCTGCTCGGCCTGCTCGCGGTGCCGATGCTGGTCGGTACGAACCTGTTCTTCGCGGCCAGCGCCGGCTGCTCGGGCCAGCAGTCGGGCATCGTCGGGCAGCCCGCCCCCGCCTCCGGGGCCAAGGGGATCCCGTCCAACTATCTCTTCTGGTACCGGAAGGTCGGCCAGCAGTACGGCGTGCCGTGGACGATCCTGGCCGGCATCGGCACGGTGGAAAGCGACAACGGGCAGACCACCCTGCCGGGCGTGCACAGCGGCGCGAACGCCTTCGGCGCAGCCGGCCCGATGCAGATCGGCATCGAGGGCGCGGCGGGCAACACCTGGGGCGGTGCGCCGATCCACCCGGCCAGCGAGGTGGTCGACGGCGTGGCCACCGACGAGGACGGCGACGGGGTCGCGGACGTCTACGACCCGGCCGACGCGATCGCGGGCGCGGCGAAGTACCTGCTCGCGGCCGGGGTGACGACCGACCCCGCGGCGGCCATCTTCTCCTATAACCACCTGCAGTCCTACGTCGAGACCGTGGAGTACTACGCGGGCGTCTACGCGGGCGGCAAGTTCTCCGTGGTCTCCGCGAACATCCCGGCGGCCAGTTCGGCGGCGGGCTGCGCGGGCACCGCTGGCGTGCCGACGTCGATCAACGCGCCGAACACGGCGGTGGCCACCGCCATCGCCTACGCCGAGGAGCAACTGGGCAAGCCGTACGAGTTCGGCGCCACCGGCCCGGACGCCTTCGACTGCTCCGGCCTGGTGATGATGGCCTACCGTTCGGCCGGGATCGACATCCCGCGCACCGCGGCTGAGCAGTTCAACTGGGGGCCGAAGGTTCCTGCCTCCCAGGTCGAGCCGGGGGACCTGGTGTTCTTCGTCGGCGCGGACGGCACCAAGACCGCCCCCGGCCACGTCGGCCTGGTGATCGGCAACGGCCAGATGATCGACGCGCCCGAGGTCGGGATCCCGATCCACATCGTCAGCTATTCCGGCATGGACCCGATCGGGTTCACTCGCCCCTGGCAGCACGCGGGCGTGAACCTCCAGGCCGCCGAGCAGTCGTCGGGCTGACCCTTATTTCGCGAAGAGGTAGATGGCGCTGCCGAGCCCGGCCGCGAGGCAGTAGATCGCGAACGGCGTCAGCGTCCGCGAGGCGCTGCTCAGGTACCGGACCAGGAACCGCAGCGCCAGGTACGCGCCGATGCCGGCCAGTACGCTGCCGAACAGCACCTGCTCCCTGATCCCGGCGCCGAGCGGCCCGGTCAGGTCGTGCAGCTTGAACACCCCGGCCGCGAAGATGACGGGCGCGGACAGCAGGAACGAGAACCGGGCGGCGTCCTGCCTGGTCAGCCCGCGGAACATGCCGCTCACCATGACGATGCCGTCCCGGCTGATGCCGGGCAGCAGCGCGAGGATCTGCGACGCGCCGAGCAGCAAGCCGCCGAGGTAGCCCACCCCGACCAGCCGCCGGTCCGCTTCCAGCGCCATGCTGGCCTGCTCCTGCTTGGCCGCTCGCTGTCCCGAGCTGTGCCGGCCGCCGCCGACGGGACCGCGCCCCCCGGCGCCGACGGTGGCTCGCTGCCGTTCTGCGGCCACCTGGTCCGCGGCGATCTGCGCCGCCTCGGCCTGCGCTCCGCGCCGGCGTATCCGCTCGCCGCCCAGCAGGATCAGCCCGTTCACGAACAGGACGATCGCGACCAGCTTCGGCTTGCTGAACACGTCGGTGAACGCGTGCTGCAGCAGGGCGCCCGCGATGCCGACCGGAATGGTCCCCAGGATGAGCAGCCAGGCGAGCTTCTGGTCGGTGTTCTGCGGCTCCCAGCGCCTGGTCCCAGGCTCCGGCGCGGCGACGTGCCGGACCGAGGCGAAGAACGCCACGATGATCCGGATCCAGTCCCGCCAGAAGAAGATGATCATGGCGATGGCCGTCGCGACGTGCAGCCCGACGATGAACGCCAGGTACGCGGACTTCGACCCGGACACGCTCAGGTCGGTGGCCCACCGCCCGCCGACCAGCGCCGGGATGAGGATGGCGTGCCCCAGGCTGGACACCGGGAACAGCTCGGTCACGCCCTGGATGAGGCCGATGATCCCGGCCTCTCCGTACGTCAAATGCGACATGCCAGCCCTTCGCTTCCCCGCCGACCCCAGCAGGCCTGGATAAAACCAAATTCTTATTCAGAACGAGCAGTGGTACCACGTCCGCGTACCGCATCCGGCCCGGGGGGCGAAAAGCATCGGCTGCCGCCCAGGCCCCGGCCGCTAGCCATCGTAGCCGGGCACCAAGCCGTCAAAGCCCGCTTTCACGCTGTCTTAATCCGCGGCGTCACGCCCAGCCAGGGGGGCCGGCTCAGATCGGGATGATCGCCAGCTTGCGCCCAGCCCCCTCGGCCAAGGCGAGGATGTGCTCGGCGTTGCCGGTGACCACGGCGTCGCCCCGCCGCATCGCGCCCTCGGCCACCGAGGCATCCACCGCGCCGGTACCGACCGAGCAGAGCCCGAGCAGGGCTCCGGCCCGGCGCGCCCTGTCCTCGTCGAGGGGCTCAACGCGACAGCCACTGAGCAGGCGAGCGAGGTTGACCTGCCGACCCGACCGGTACACCTCGGTGAGCACTCCGGCGGGCACGACCGGCGTGACACCCCGAAGCAGAGCCCGTTCGTGCAGGTTCCACATCCTGGGCTGGTCGCGTTCGGCAGCGATCAGTGCGCCCGAGTCGTAGGTGAAACCGCCGGTCACCGGCGGATCCCGACGCCGGCGGCGTCCAGGATCGCGTCAGCCTCGGCCTCCTCCTCCGGGGTGAAGTCGCCGTGCTCGGCCTTCCACTCGTCGACAGCCCGCAGCCCGTCCTGGATCTTGAGGTAGTTCTCCAGCGCCTCGGTGACCAGCGCCGACACGGTCATGTGCCGAACCTCGGCCGCGACCTCGGCCGCCGACCAGATCACGTCAGGAACCGATACCGACTTCTTGACCACAGTGCCCATGACTCAGATGGTACGACCACGGTCGCACCGCAGTCAAATCAGGACGCCTTGTCGGGCACCCTGGGGGTGTCCTTGTGGGTGCGGCGGGTGATCTTGTCACCGAGCCAGACCAGCGGGTCGTACTTGCGGCCGACAATCCGCTCCTTCATCGGGATCAGCGCGTTGTCGGTGATCTTGATGTTCTCGGGGCAGACCTCGGTGCAGCACTTGGTGATGTTGCAGTAGCCGAGGCCGAAGTCGTCCTGGGCGATCTCGCGCCGGTCGGCGGTGTCGGCCGGGTGCATCTCCAGTTCGGCGATCCGCATCAGGAACCTGGGTCCCGCGAACGCCCCCTCGTTTTCCGAGTGGTCCCGGATCACGTGGCAGGTGTTCTGGCACAGGAAGCACTCAATGCACTTGCGGAACTCCTGCGACCGGTTCACGTCGACCTGCTGCATCCGGAACTCGCCCAGCTGCACCGTCGGGGACGGGGCGAACGACGGGATCTCCCGCGCCTTGGCGTAGTTGAAGGACACGTCGGTCACCAGGTCCCTGATCACCGGGAAGGTGCGCATCGGCGTGATCGTCAGCGTCTCGTCCGGCGCGAAGGTCGACATCCGGGTCATGCACGCGAGGCGGGGCCGGCCGTTGATCTCCATCGAGCACGACCCGCACTTGCCGGCCTTGCAGTTCCACCGGATGGCCAGGTCGTTCGCCTGCGTGGCCTGCAGCCGGTGCAGCACGTCAAGCACGACCTCGCCCTCGTTGGCCTCGACCTGATAGTCGGCGAGATCCCCGGCCCCCGCGTCGCCGCGCCAGACCCGCAGCGCAACCTTGTAACTCATCAGTGCTTCTCCTCCGCGATAGCCGCGTCAGGCAGGCCGGCCAGTTCCTCGTCCGTCAGGTACTTCTTCAGCTCGGACACGTCGAACAGCGCGAGCTGGTCGGGGCGCATGGCCGGCAGCGGCTGGCGGTGCAGCACCACGTGGTCACCGTCGAGCTCGCAGACCAGGTTGATCTTCCGCCACTCCGGCGACATCTCCGGGTAGTCGTCCCTGGTGTGCCCGCCCCGGCTCTCCTGCCGCTCCAAGGCCGACTGCGCCACGCATTCGGCGATCAGCAGGATGTTCCGCAGGTCGAGTGCCATGTGCCAGCCGGGGTTGTAGGCCCGGCCGCCGGGCGCGCTGATCTTCTCGGCCCGCTCGCGGAACTTGTCGATCTCGGCGAGCGCGGTCTTGATCTCGCTCTCCCGGCGGATGATCCCGATCAGGTCGCTCATCGTCTGCTGGATCTCGTGGTGCAGCGTGTACGGGTTCTCGCCGTCGGCCCGCTCCAGCGGGACGAGCACCTCGCTGCGGGCCGCGTCGAGCTCGGCCTGCGGCGCCACCGGCCTGGCGGTCACGCCGTCGAGGTAGTCCGCTGCGCCCATCCCGGCCCGCCGGCCGAACACCAGCAGGTCAGACAGCGAGTTGCCGCCGAGCCGGTTCGAGCCGTGCATCCCGCCGGACACCTCCCCGGCCGCGAACAGGCCGGGCACGCCGGGCACCGCCGCGCTGTCCGGGTCGACCTCCACGCCGCCCATCACGTAGTGCTGGGCCGGGCCGACCTCCATCGGCTCCTTGGTGATGTCGACGTCGGCCAGCTCCTTGAACTGGTGGTACATGGACGGCAGCCGCCGCAGGATCTCCTCGGCCGGCAGCCGGGAGGCGATGTCGAGGAACACCCCGCCGTGCGGCGAACCGCGGCCCGCCTTGACCTCGGCATTGTTGGCGCGGGCCACCTCGTCCCTGGGCAGCAGTTCCGGCGGCCGCCGGTTATTGTCCGGGTCCTTATACCAGCGGTCCGCCTCCTCCTCGGTCTCCGCGTACTGCGCCCGGAACACGTCGGGCACGTAGCCGAACATGTAGCGCTTGCCCTCGGAGTTGCGCAGCACGCCGCCGTCGCCGCGCACCGATTCGGTCACGAGCAGGCCCGCCACCGACGGCGGCCAGACCATGTGGGTGGGGTGGAACTGCACGAACTCCATGTTCAGCAGCGGGGCCCCGGCCAGCAGGGCGAGCGCGTGCCCGTCCCCGGTGTACTCCCAGGAGTTCGAGCTGATCTTGAACGTCTTGCCGATCCCGCCGGTGGCGAGCACCACCGCGGGCGCGTCGAACAGCACGAACCGCCCGGTGTCACGGAAGTACCCGAACGCCCCGGCGATCGCGTCTCCGTCTTTGACCAGCCGGGTGATCGTGGTCTCGGCGTAGACCTTGATCATCGCCTCCGGGTCGCCGAGTTCGACCGCGTCCGCCTGCTGCATCGCGACGACCTTCTGCTGCAGCGTCCGGATCATCTCCAGGCCGGTCCGGTCGCCGACGTGGGCCAGCCGGGGGTAGGTGTGACCGCCGAAGTTCCGCTGGCTGATCTTGCCGTCCTTGGTGCGGTCGAACAGCGCACCCCAGGCCTCGAGCTCCCAGACCCGGTCCGGTGCCTCCTTGGCGTGCAGTTCGGCCATCCGCGGGTTGTTCAGGAACTTGCCGCCG
>Ga0181525_10000908_pt1 | contig 25759 bp, 24 predicted proteins | sample PEATcosm2014_Bin_48_FD_121100 | JGI IMG/M metagenome (GOLD analysis project Ga0181525, IMG submission 121100) | Peatland microbial communities from MTU Mesocosm Facility, Houghton, MI, USA - PEATcosm2014_Bin06_10_metaG | ecosystem: Environmental > Terrestrial > Soil > Wetlands > Peat | place... | reverse complement strand
GCCCGAACCGCCGCCAACACCCCCTCCGCGACCGCCCGATTCTGAAACACGCCCCCCGCCAACCCGACATCCTCCACGCCAAACTCCCGCCGCACCGCGCGGGAAATCTCCAGCGCCGTCGCCACCAACGCCCCCTGAAACCGCGCCGCCCGCACCGCCCTGGGCAACCCCTCATCCATCAGCATCGGCACCAGCCCGCCCCAATCCGCCTCGGGCAACCCTTCCACCGCCGCCAGCCCCCCGGCACAAGCCTCCAACAACATCGGCCCCTGCCCCTCAAAGCTCGCCCGGTCACACAGCCCCAGCAGCGCCGCCGCGCCATCAAACAGCCGCCCCACGGCTGAGCTTTCATGGCAGTTCACCCCGGCATCCCAGGCCTGCCGCGCCAAGCCCCCCGGCCCCGGCGCACCGGTGTGCCAGCACATCGCCGCCGCGCTGCGCCAGGGCTCGCGCGCCACCGCATCGCCGCCCTGCAGCCGCATCCGCCGCATCCGCGCCACCACGCGCCAGCCGCCGGGCCGGCCGAGCAATGCCTCACCGCCCCAGAGCGTCCCGTCCGGCCCCAGACCCACGCCGTCCCAGGTGAACACCAGCATCGGCGCCGTGGCGCCGACTTCCCCGGCCAGCGCCGAGGCGTGGGCAAAATGATGCCACACCGGCACCACCCGCAGCCCCTGCCGCCGCGCCCAGACGGTGCTGGCATAGCCGGCATGGGCATCGGCCAGAATCACCTCCGCGCGCACGCCATAAAGCCCCTGCAAATCCGCCGCCATTCGGGAAAACTGCGCGCACGCCTGCGGATTATCCAAATCGCCGAGATGCGGTGAGATCACCACGCGATCCTCAAACCCCAGCGCGAGGGTGGATTTCATGTGTCCCCCCACCGCCAGCACCGGCTGGGGCAGCGTGAACGGCAGGCGCAGCTCCACCGGGCTGATCCCCCGGCCCGCCCGGATGATCCGAGGCGTGCCCTCAATCATTCGCAACACGCTGTCATCCACCGCGCGGGCGATGGGCCGGTCATGGTGCAAAAATCCATCGGCGATGCCGGCCAGGTCGCGCTCGGCCTGCGCCGCATCGGTGAGCATCGGCTCGCCGGAGCGGTTGGCGGAAGTGGCCACCAGCGGGCCGCCGAAGCCTTCCACCAGCAGGTGATGCAGCGGACTATCCGCCAGCATGACCCCCACCTCATCCAGCCCAGGCGCCACGCCCGGCGCCAGATTTTCGCGCTTGGGCATTAGCAAAATCGGCCGCGCCGGGCTGCGTAAAACCTCCGGCGCGGCCTCGTCCGGCACCAGCACCGCCAACGGTTTATCGGGCCGATGTTTGCGCCGCCGCAGCTCGGCCACGGCAACTTCCGAGGCGGCGTCACAGAATAAATGATAGCCGCCAACACCCTTCACCGCGATGATCTGCCCCGCACGCAGCGCCGCGATGCAAGCCGCCAACGCCGCCTCGCCCGTGGCCTCGCCAAACCAGCAGCGCGGGCCGCAATCGGCGCACGCCACCGGCTCGGCGTGGAAGCGGCGGTCGCCGGGATTTTCATATTCCACTGCGCAGGCCTTGCACATGACGAACTGCGCCATGGTGGTGTTGGCCCGGTCATAGGGCAGGGTGCGGATGATGCTGTAGCGCGGGCCGCATTGTGTGCAGTTGATAAAAGGGTAGCGGTAGCGCCGGTCTTTTGGATCCTTCAGCTCGCGCAGACAGTCCGCGCAGGGCCCCAGATCCGGCGGCAGGCCGCGCATGGCCTCGCCTGCGCCGACACTTTCACGAATTTCAAATTTTTCGCCGTCCCATTCAGCGGGTTCGTTGGACAGCAGCACGGGACGCGCGGCATTCGGAGCTTGCGTTAGCAGCGCCTCGGTAAATTCCGCCAGCGCGGCGTCATCCCCGGCGGCCATGATTTCTACAATCCCCGCACCGTTGCGCACCCAGCCGCGCAGGCTAAAGCCGCGCGCCAGACGGTAGACAAAGGGGCGGAAGCCGACCCCCTGCACCACGCCGCCGAGGGTGATCCGCCGCGCCATGCGGCTCAGGCCGCGCGCAGGCCGGACTGCCACCAGATATGGCAAGCGCCTTCGTCCGACACCATGCACGGCCCCACAGGGTGCTGCGGCGTGCAGGCCTTGCCATAAAGTTTACACTGGTCCGGTGCCAATTTCCCCAGCACCACGGCGGCACAATCGCATCCCGCAGGCATTTGTCCGGCGCGTTTGCGCGGCGCGGCCAGCACGGGGTGAAGCTGGCGGGCGTCGTAACGCTGCCACTCGCCGCGGAGGAAAAATCCGGAATCGGGGATGATGCCGATGCCGCGCCACATCGCAGGGCCCACCTGCAACACCTCGTGCAGCCAATGCTGCGCGCGCGCGTTGCCTTCCAGACTTACCAGCTCCCGGTAGCAATTATCCAAAAACGGCTTTTTCTCCAGATGCTGGCGCAGCACCGAATACAGCGCCGCCAAGAGACTCTCTGCGGAAAAACCTGCCACCGCGACCGGGAGATGATACCGCTCCGGGATAAAGCCCCATTCCTGCGCGCCCATCACCGCCGCCACGTGGCCGGGGGCGATCAGCGCGTCGAGCTTGGCGTCTTTGTCCTGCAACAGCATGTCCACCGCCGGCCAGGTGAGGCGCGCGGAGAGTAAGACGGAGAGATTATCCGGCACGCCCTGCGCCAGCATGGCCGCCACCGGAGCCGTGGTGGTCTCGAACCCTGCTGCAAAGAACGCGATTTTTCGCGTGGGGTTCGTGGCGGCGAGGGCGACGGCTTCCTGCGGCGAGCTGATGGGGCGCACGTCCCCGCCTGCCGCGCGCGCCGCTGCGAGCGAGTTGATCTCGCCTTTGGCGGCGTTCATCGGCACGCGCAGCATGTCGCCGAAGGCGACGACGGTGACGTTGCCGCTGAGCGCCAAGGCGATGGCATCGGCGATGTCCTCCTCCGGGCAAACGCAAACGGGGCAGCCGGGGCCGGGGATGATCTTAACTGCCTTGGGCAGCACCGCGCGCAGGCCGAGCATGGACAGGCTGCGCTCATGCCCGCCGCAGACATTCATCACCGAGACGGGCTGGGTCAGCGGCAGCGCCTGGATGCGCGCCAGCCAGGTGCGCGCCGCGGCGAGGTTCTCGCTCATGCTCCGGAATCGGCCACGGCAAGGATTTCATCGAATAAATCCCAGGCCGATGCTGCGTCTTCCGGCGTCATCTTGCGCAGGGCGTAGCCGACATGGACCATGACGTGGTCGCCCACCGCGACTTCTTTCTCGCCGATCATGAACAGGCTGACCGTCCGGCGGACGCCGCGCGCCTCGCATTCGGCGTTAAAGCCGTCAATCTCCATAATCTGCATCGGGATGCCAAGACACATGGTGCGTTTTCCTCAGGCTAAGCACGGCGGATTTTAACGCCTAGAGGCACAGTACGCACCAAACATTGATACAGATCAATGCTCCGTAAAATGCCGCCCCTAGGCTCAGGCGCGGAGGGAATTGCCATGCGCGCGTTGGGGCGGGCCATTTTGGGCGGGGGCGACAGCCGGCTGCGCGGCAGGGCGGCTGGGATGTATGCGTTTCTGGCGCTGGCCAATCTGGCGCTCTGGGGCGTGGCGGTTGCGGTGTTCCACCGTTACCCGCTGCTGCTCGGCACGTCTTTTCTGGCTTACAGTTTTGGTCTGCGCCATGCGGTGGATGCGGATCATATCGCCGCCATCGACAATGTGACGCGCAAGCTGATGCAGCAAGGCGAGCGGCCCGTGGGCGTTGGGTTTTTCTTTTCACTTGGCCATTCCACCATTGTTTTTGCTCTGTCCGCCGTGGTGGCGATGAGCGCGGTGGCGGCGGCGCATCGTTTTGGCGCGTTGGAGAATTTTGGCGACATTGCAGGTACGCTGGTTTCGGCGTTTTTCCTATTCGGCATAGCGGGGGTGAACCTGCTTATTCTGGCGGCCATTTTTAAGACATTTCACCGGGTGAAAGCCGGTGGGGTTTATGATGATGAGGACCTGAACCTGCTGCTGGCCAAGCGCGGGGTTTTTGGCCGGATGTTTCGCGGCCTGTTCCGGCTGGTCAACCATAGCTGGCAGATGTACCCGGTGGGCGTGCTCTTTGGCCTGGGGTTTGATACCGCGACGGAGGTCGGCCTGCTGGGTATTTCCGCTGCCGAGGCCTCCAAGGGATTGCCGGTATGGTCGATTATGCTGTTTCCGGCGCTGTTCACCGCAGGCATGGCGCTGATCGACACAGCCGACAGTATTTTAATGCTGGGGGCTTATGGCTGGGCTTTTGCCAAGCCGCTGCGCAAACTCTACTACAACCTTACCATCACCTCGGTCTCGGCGCTGGTGGCGCTGATGATTGGCGGGATTGAAACCTTAGGGCTGGTGCAAGGAGAACTTAAGCTCTCCGGCGCGTTCTGGGAGCCGGTCGCGGCGCTGAACAATCATTTCGGGATGCTCGGCTACGTGATGATCGGTGTTTTTCTCGTGAGCTGGACCGCCTCGGCACTGTTCTATAAGCTGAAACGCTATGACGAGATTGAGGTGGTGCGCAGCTGATGCCGTCAGAACAGTTTTTGCAAATCGCCAACCGCCGCCTTCACATTCACCAGCACCACGCCGAGCGGCGCGCGCGCGCAGGCCATGAGGATGAGATGCCCGCCCGGGCGGGGAACCTTGGTGCTGACAATTTGCAGCCCGCCAGCTTCCAGCGTCATCACGTCGAGATTGCTCACCGGCGCGTCGCCCTGCGCCAGCGTGGCCACCGTGGCGTCCCCCACTGAGAGCATGGAGCTGCTCAGTGCCGCCATTTTGCCGACCTGATATTCGTTCAGGCCCACCGAACAGATATTAAAACCATCGGGCGTGCACAGCACCGCGCAGCGCAGCAGGGGGATGCGAGTCGCCATCTTTCTGAAGGCCGGACGGCAGAGCTGTCCAAGTTCTAAAGTGTCCATTTGCCCTCTATATCACAAAAAATCTGAAGACGCCCAAGCGCCGTTTCACTTCTGCCCGAAGTCGCCGTAGGGCGCGGCCAGCGCGGTTTGGATGATCTGCTGAACGTCCGGAACGCTACGCGGATCGGCCGTGAGCACCACCGCCTGCGGGTGAAAGCGGCTGACGAGGGCGCGGTAGGGAGCCATGGCGGCTTGCTCCTGCCCCGGGGCCACGCGCGTTAACGCCACGACCAGGCGCGCGTTAACGCGGCGGCGGGCCAGCGCTTCCAGCCAATACTCGCAGTCGCGCAGGCGCATCACATTGTCGCCAAAGACCCACAGGACGATGGCCGAGCTGGCGGGGATGGCGACATTCCACATGGCCTCGAACCGGTCCTGCCCCGGCACGCCGAACAGGGATACCCGCGCGCCGCCGGGCAAGCCCCATTCACCGTAATCGAAGGCGATGGTGGTCGTGACCTTGCCCTGCGCCGCCGCTTCCGGGGTGATCTCGGTGCTCGCCACGTCAGTATCGACCACCGGGATGTCCGAGACCAGCCGCAGCGCCGTGGTTTTACCAACTCCAAACGGGCCCGCGAACACGACCTGATGGGCGATCGAGTGGCCGACCGCGATGTTGTCATCGCGCGAAAAGAGCTGGTCCATGGCCAAGGGCTATGATCCTATCAGTTGTCGACCCGCGCTTTTTCAATGCTCGAAATCATCTGCGGCAGGACGATGGAGAGCAGGACGCCCAGGTTGACCTTGCGGGAATCCATCAGGATGCCTTGCAGGATGTCGTTGCCGTGGCGCAGGATCATTACCGTGTGATCGCCTTCAAGGTCGAGGAAGTAGTAGCGCTTGAGGCCGGGGAAGCCGGAATCGGAGAGCGCGTCGGCAAGGCCGTTGGTCATTTCCGTGAACAGCGCCACGGCCATCGGCTGCGGGTTGAAGGCGGCCAGGGACAGACCCGTTGCACGATCCCAGATGTCCGACGCCAGGAGACCATCCTTGAGCGTGGTCTTGAGGTACTGAATCGTCGTTTCCAGTTTGTCGATGCTGATGACCATGAGTTTCTCTTTCCCTGAGTTGGTGTTGACGGACGCGCCCCGTTTTAATGAAGAGGCTTTAACTTATTGGGCCGGCTTTTTATCGAACTGTGTTGGGCCGGGGTTTAAACGCTTGGCGGAACCTTATGGAGCTATAGAAGCCATTGATATAGCAGGCTGTCAATCAATATGAGACCCGTTGCGGGACGCGATGTGAATCTTGCCTCTGACGGCGGCGTAATCTGGCGGATTTGCCCGCGCGCCCTGAGCTGGCGGCAGCGTTACTCTGAATTCATGCAGCGCCGTGCTGGGCAGATTGCCGGGGCAAAAATACGGGGGAGGCGGATTTGAGGAGGGGGTATGGCGGAGGGGATGAGATTCGAACTCACGATACGCCTTGACAGCGTATAACGGTTTAGCAAACCGCCGCCTTCAGCCTCTCGGCCACCCCTCCGCAGGCCATGCAACGTGCACGGCGAGACACATATCTGCCTCATAAGGGGCGCGCGCCGGAAGGTAAAGCCTTTGGTGTTGTGCCGGGCCGATTCCGGCGGGGACAAAACGGCTTGTGGTCAAGTGCAAACCAGTTAACTCGTTCTTTTTACACTGTTTTTTAATTTACCGCCGAAAATTTTGCTGCACTGCAAAATTTTTCTTGCGTCATAAATCATTTTCACCTATACATAATTTACAGGATGAGCTTGCTCTCCTGTTTCTTGGACGTTTCCTCCCTAAACTTGGCGGCGCTTCGTGCGCCGCCTTTTTTTTGCTGATTTTTTACTCGGCGGCGGGGCGGAAATGCGCGTCGCGCGTGTGCCATAGGGCGCCGGCGCCGATGACCGCCGAGAGAAATTCCGTCATTTTACCCTGGAGCGTGCCGAATTGGCTGCTGCGGGAGAAGCTGCCCTCATCCATGTACAGGCCGCGCGCCAGTTCCACCTGCACCGCCTGCACACCCTCTCGCGGGCGGCCGTAATGGCGGGTGATGTAGCCGCCGGCATAGGGCTCGTTGCGCCGCACGCGCAGGCCCAGCCCGGCCAAGTTGGCCTGCATGAAGCTGGTGAGGGCCGGGGTGCAGCAGGTGCCGTGGCCGTCGCCCAGCACGATGTCCGGCCGGACGGCGTGGCGGTTAGGCAGTGTGGGCATGGAGTGGCAGTCGATGACCAGACAGGTGCCAAATTCGGCCAGGGTTTCTTCGATCAGGCGGGTCAGCGTGTCGTGGAAGGGCATCCAGCAGGATTCGATGCGGGCGCGGGCTTCGGCGAAGCGGAGTTTGCGGGCGTAGATCGGCTCGCCGTTGCCGACGATGCGGGCGATGGTGCCTAAGCCCGCCTGGATGCGCGGGCTGACGGTGGTGACATGCGCGGGCAGGTCGTCTTCAAACATGCCGGGGTCGAGTTCCCAGGCTTCGCGATTCGCGTCGCACCAGGCGCGGGGGAATTCGGCGGCGAGCAGGGGCACGCCGAGATCCGGGGCGGCGGTGAAGAGTTCATCGACGAAACTGTCCTCGCTGCGGCGGATGGCGGTGGCGTCCAGCCGTGTGGCCGCCAGAAACGCCGCACTGTAGCCGCGCCCGGAATGGGGCGAGGTGAGAATCACCGGCACGCGCGGGCGCGTGGGGACGTGCAGGGTGTAGGGGGCGGTTTCGGCCATGGGCGTATTGAACCATGCGGGGGCAAAGCGGGGCAAGCGATTATAACCCCGCTTCCAGGTAATTCAGGGAAAGGTAACGTTGAAAGAAAGTCGTTCTTTTTTAAAAAAAAGAACCAAAAAACTTCTATTCCTCGTGGGCTTTGTCGCGGTCATAGCCCCCAGTTTATAAAGTTTTTTTTGCTTCTTTTTTGTTCACAAAAAAGAAGTGCTTGCTGCTTTCGTCTTTATTAACCCCCTGCCCCAAGCAGAGCACGATGCAAGCGCGCGGTCATGCCCAGCATGCGCGCGGGGGCGAAGGCCAGGACGACCAGAGCGAACACCACCGCCGCGATGCCGCCGGTGAGGGTGAGCTGGGCGAACAGGCCGCCGCCGGGCCAGACGGCCTGTGCGCCGAGGGCGGCGAGGCGCGCGGCGATCAGGCCCAGGCTGGGCAGGGCCAGGAGGCGCAGGAGTGGACCTACCGGGCGCTCCAGGCCTTGTCGCAGGGCCAGGACGAACAAGACCACTCCCGCCACGCCGCGCCCGGCCAGCGCCCAGGCCAGGGCGATGAGGCCGTACGGTGCGCCGAACCAGGCTGCCGCCATGATGGTGGCGGCGTTGGCCCAGGCGTAGTGCGAGACCAGGCGCGTGCGCCCCGCCGCCGTGAGCAGCGGGTTGATGACGCCGTACAGCGCCGTGGCCGGGGCCATGAGGGTGAGGATGGCGAAGACCGGCACCGCCGCCGCCCAGCGCTGGCCGAACATGAGCAGCACGATGGGTTTGGCCGCCGCGCCGCACACGGCGCTGACGAAGAAGATGGCCATGGAGAGCAGGTCCAGCATCTGGCTTGTGACTTCAAACTGGCGATCCGGGTCGTGCCGCACGGCGACGAAGACGGGCATGAAGACCTTGCGCGCGGGCATGAAGGCGATTTCCTGCAACACCTCGATGAGGCGCTGGGCGATGCGGAAGCGGCCGAGATCGGCTACCGGCATGCGCAGGCCGACCAGCATGACGTAGCCGGTGACGGAAATGTAGTCGACAAAGCCCGCCTGCATGAGCGGCCAGGAGAAGCGGAAACTGGCCCACAGCATGGCGGGGCTGGGCAGTTTTGGGGGCAGCCAGCGGGTGATGGCGGCGGCAACGGCGGCGTAGAAGGCGATGCCGATCATGCGCTGGGTGATGAGCGCCGCGATGCCGTGGCCGGTATAGGCGAAGGGCAGCGCCACCAGGCCGCCGAGGACGGTGCTGCCAAGCGAGATGAGCCCCAGCGTGCGGAAGCGGAACTGGGTGCTCAGGCGGGCCGAGGGGATGATGATAAAGGCCGTGAGAAAGACGTTCAGGGCCATGACGCGCAGCACCAGCGTGAGGGCGGGCTGGGCGTAAAGTGCCGCGATGGCGGGGGCGGCGGCACAGAGTGCTGCCATGAACAGCGCCGAGGCGAGTGCCTGGGACCAGAAGGCGCCGGCTTCCACCGCGCGGTCGCCGGGGCTGGCCTGGACTTGCTCGCCGGCACCGCTGATGGCGACGATGCGGGCGAGGTCCGAGATGGCGGAGGCGATGGCGACGAGGCCCACCACCGAGGCCGGGATGGCGCGCAGCAGCAGGCCCAGGATGACGAAGCCGAAGCTGCGCTCGGCCAGCACGGTAACGAAACTCCATGCCGCGCCGCGCGCTGCACCGCGTGCCAAACTCATTCCACCCTCCGCGCTGTGGCGCTGCTTTATGGCGTCAAGATGCGCGGGGCAAGGTGGTTATCGTGCCAGCAGCAGGCCGCACAGCGCCAGCAGCAGGGCGGGCGGCATGATGACCGCGCCGAGGCGGAAAAACTGCCAGGCCGAGATGCGTAGACCGGCGCGGGAGAGGGCGGTGAGCCAGAGGATGGTGGCGAGCGAACCGGTGACGGAGAGGTTGGGGCCGAGATCGGCGCCGATGAGCGCGGCGCCGGTGGCCGCGGACCCGGCATGGGCGAGGGCGTGGCCGGCCAGGAGGGCGGCGGGGAGGTTGTTGACCAGGTTGGTGAGCAGAGCCAGGCCGGTGCCGAGTTCCCAGGCGCCGGGCCGCCAGAGGGCGAGCGCCTGGGTGAGACCGGTGGCGTCGAGCGCCGCGACCAGGATGAACAGGCCCGCGACCAAAGGCAGGATGCTCCAGGAGATGTTGCGCAGCATCGGCCAGGGCGGCTGGCGCGCGGGGAGCAGCACGAGGGCGGCGGTGGCCAGGCCGCAGAGAAGCGTGGGCAGGCCGAGGCGCAGGCCGGCGGCGGAGGCGAGCATGAGGATGACGGCGGTGGCGAGGATGCCAAGGCCGGCATGGCGGCCGCCGGGGGACAGGGGGACGCGCTCGGGTGGCGCGATGGTCTGGCGCAGCGCGCGGCGCTGGGTGAAGCGCAGGGCCAGAAACGTGGCGGCGATGGCGGCGGCGGAGGCCAGGCTGTACCGCGCCAGCCAGGGGAGCAGCGGCGGCAGGGCGGACCCGTATATGACCAGGTTGGCGGGGTTGGAGATGGGCAGCACGAAAGAAGCGGCGTTGGCGACGAAGGCGCAGATGAGCAGGAAGGGCAAAGGGTGCTTGGCTTTGACGGCGCGGGCCATCTCGGCGACGGCGGGGGTGAAGACGATGGCGGTGGCGTCGTTGGAGAGGAAGACCGTGACCAGGACGGCCATGGCGTAAATGAGGGCAAAGAGGCGGGTGGCGGAGTTTTGCGCGAGGCGCGCGGTGAGGGCGGCGAGCCAGAGGAAGAGGCCCTGGTCCGCCGCCAGCTCGGCCAGGAGCATCATGCCGGTGAGGAAGAGGTAAACATCCCAGCCCTGGGCGGCACCGCGCAGGGCGGTGGTGAGGGGGAGCAGGCCGAGGAGGATCAGGGCGGCGGCGCCGATGAGGACGGGGATGGCTTCCTTGACGCCCCAGGGGCGCAGCAGCATGCCGGCGAGGCTGAGGACAATAATGGTCCAGGTGAGCATGGGGCTAGCGCCGGGAGACGGCGGCAAAATAAGCCAGCGCCGCCAGCGGCAAAGCGGCGCCCAGGGCGCAGATGCCGGGCCAACCGAAATGCACCAGCACCGGGCCGGTGAGCGCCGAGCCCGCCGCGCCGCCGGTGAAGAAGATGGCGATGAAGACGCCGTTCAGCCGCGAGCGCATTTCCGCGCCCAGGGCGAAGACGATGCGCTGGCCGAAGACGAGGCTGGATTGGACGCCGGAGTCCAGCAATACGCCCGCGAAGGCCAGGGTGACGACGGAGTGCGCGAGGCCGCCCGCCAGGGCCACGGCAAAGGAAGCGGCGATGGCGAGCAGGGCCAGGACGGTGCCGGTGGGGGCGAAGCCCCGGTCGGCGAGGCGGCCGGCGATGGGGGCGGTGAGTGCGCCTGCCGCGCCGATGAGGGCGAAGACCGCGATGCCGCGCTGAGTGTCGTGGAACTCGCGCATCAGGAGCAGGGGCACGCCGGTCCAGAACAGGGAGAAGCAGGCGAAGGCGGCGGATTGGTAAGCGGCGCGGTGGCGCAGGACGGGGAGACGGAGGGGGAGTGCGACGAGGGAGGCCAGGAGGGCGGGGTAGGATTGTTTGGTGCTGGGCTGGCGCTTGGGGAGGGTGAGGCGCAGCAGCAGCATCATGGCCGCCATGACCGCCGCCGAGGCGAAGAAGACGACGCGCCAGTTGGAATACGCCGCGATGGTGCTGGAGATGGGGCGGGCGAGCAGGATGCCCAGCAGCAGGCCGCTCATGACGTTGCCGACGACCTGGCCGCGCCGGTGCTCAGGCGCGAGGTGGGCGGCCAGGGGGACGAGCATTTGCACGGCGACAGAGGTGAGGCCGATGAGGACCGCCGCCGTGAGCATTTGCCATCCGCTCTGGGCGAGGCCCGCCAGCAGCAGCGCCGGGATGGAGGCGGCCAAAGTGAGCAGGACGAGGCGGCGGGTTTCCAGCAGGTCGCCAAGAGGGACGAGCAGGAGCAGGCCCGCGGCGTAGCCGAGCTGGGTGACGCTGACGATCATGCTGGCGCTGCGCGGGCCCAGCCCCACCGCCGGGCCGATGAGGCCGACCAGCGGCTGGGCATAATAAATATTTGCGACAATGATGCCGCAAGAGGCCGCAAGCAGCAGGACCAGGGCGGTGGCAGGGGTTTTGGCGGCGGAAGGGTCCATTCCGCACGGTAGCCAAAAATGGCGTGATGCGGCAAATGAGGCAACGCTGTTTCCCAAGGAGTCCCGATGAGCCTTTTGCACGCCATTCTGTTCGCCATCTTGCAGGGGGCGAGCGAATTGTTCCCGGTCAGCAGCCTCGGCCATGCGGTGATTGTGCCCGCCGTGCTGCATTGGGGGGTGGATGAAGCCAGCCCCGGGTTCCTGCCGTTTCTCGTGATGCTGCATCTGGGCACGGCGATTGGCCTGCTGATTTATTTCCGCGCGGAGTGGGAAGCCATGCTGCGCGGGGCGCTGGGGCGGGGGTATGCGGCCGAGACGACGCAGGCCCGGCAATTGCTGCTGCGGTTGATTTTGGCGACGCTGCCGGCGGTGGTGATTGGCTTGATCGTGAAGAAGCCGATTGCGCATCTGTTTGCCAGCCCGGAGATTGCCGCCTTGTTTTTGATTGCCAATGCCGGGCTGCTGGTGCTGGGCGAGCGGATGCGCCGCGCCGCGCCGCTGCGGGGGGCCACGCTGACCAGCCGGGATGCGATTGTCGTCGGGCTGTTTCAGTGCCTGGCGTTTCTGCCGGGGATTTCGCGCTCGGGCGCTGCCATCGTCGGCGGGCTGCGGCGCGGGGTGGGGCATGAGGAGGCGGCAAGGTTCTCGTTCCTCATCGGCACGCCGGTGATTCTGGCGGCCAGCGTGGTGGAGATTCCGCGGCTGCTGCATACGCATGAGCTGCATGCGCTGTTTGGTGTGTCGCTGCTGGCGGCCATTGTGGCGGGCGGCGTGGCGTATGCCAGCACGGCGTTTTTGATGCGCTATTTCCGCAGCCATGAGGCCTGGGCGCTGGTGCCGTTTGCCTGGTATTGCGGCATTTTCGGCGCGGGCAGCTTCGTGCTGCTGCTCCTGGGGCTTTAACATGCGCAGGCTGCTGGCGGCGCTGTGGCTGCTGTTTCCGCTGACCGCGCAGGCTGGAAACCTGGCCACGACGCCGCTCGACCGGCTCTATCTGCCGTGGTGGGGGGCGCAGTTTACGCAGTCTCTGGCGCAGGCCAAGGCGGACCCGGAGGCGCGCGTGGTGTGGCTGGGGGACTCGATTACGTTCTACTGGCAGCGCCATGGCGGGCATGGGTATGATGACATTCTGCCGCTGTGGAACCAGTATTACGCGCCCTATGACGCGTTGGACTTTGGCTTTATCGGCGACCCGACCTCCAGCCTGCTGTGGCGGCTGAACCACGGGCAAGTCGCCGGGCTGCACCCCAAGCTGGCGATTATCCTCATCGGCGCGAATAATCTGGGCCGCCTGCACTGGGACGCCACCATGACCATCCCCGGTATCGAAGCCGTGGTGGCCGACACCCACGCACGCCTGCCGCACGCCCATATCCTCCTCCTCGGCGTGCTGCCCTCCATCCGCTCCCCCTGGGTCGACGCGCAAACCGCCATCATCAACCCCGCCCTGGCCAGCCGCTACGCCGCCAGCCCCAATGTCACCTTCATCAACGTCAACGCCTGCCTCCTCAAAAACGGCGCCCCCGACGCCTCCCTCTTCGTCGACCCCCAACTCAACCCCCCTGCCCCGCCCATCCACCCGAACGAAACCGGCATGGCCTGCATCGCCAACGCCATCCAGCCGTTGGTCGCGGAGTATGCGGGGGTGGGAAGGAAGTAAGGCCAGGGGGCGCTGCCCCCTGGACCCCCGCCAACGGACGCGCCGTTGGATCCGCGCTAGTTCAGGGTCATTGGGAGGGAGGGGTAAATCGCCTTCCCGGAACGGCGGCCATTTTCCTGGGTCCGGGAAGGCGATTTTCCCCTCCCTCCCAATGACCCTAATTAAAGGGTTCTAAGGGCGAGCCCTTAGCGGGGTTCCAAGGGGCAGCGCCCCTTGGCCTTGCTTACTTCCCCACCCCGCGCACTGCCGCGACGAACTGGCGGATGAGGCCGGGGGATTTCAGGCCGGGGCTGGTTTCGACGCCGGAGGAGACGTCGGCGGCGGGGGCGGCGGTTTGGGTTAGGGCGGTGGCGACGTTGGTGGGGGTTAGGCCGCCGGCGAGGAGCCACAGTTTGGGGGAGTGGTAGTGGCTGAGCAGGTTCCAGTCGGCCTGGACGGCGTTGCCGCCGGGGCGGGTGGCGTTGGCGGGGGGTTTGGCTTCGATGACGTAGCCGTCGGAAAGCTCGATGGGGGATGGGAAGTCTGCTGCGGTGGCAACGCCGAGGGCACGCCAGACGGGGCGGCCGAAGCGGTTGCGGAAGGTGGGGATGGCTTCCGGGGGCACGTGGAGTTGCAGGATGTCGAGGGAGACCTCGTTGAGGATTTCGTCGATTTCGTCGAGGCGGGGGTTGACGAAGAGGCCGACGCGCTGGGGGCCGCCGGGGTGGCGGGCGGAGAGGGCGGCGGCTTCGCCGGGGGTGACGTAGCGCGGCGAGGCGGGGAAGAAGACGAAGCCGAGGTAGTCGGCCCCGGATTCCACCACGGCGTCGAACGAGGCGGGGCTGTTGATGCCGCAGATTTTGACTTTTCGGGGCGCGTTCATGGGGTTGGTTGAACGCCTCGGGTGGGGTGGCGTCAATATGCTTAAGCGTAAGAGAAGAAAGCAGCGCTTTTTTTCAAAAAAGCGCGCAAAAAACGCTTATTTAATCAGAGGCTTGGGCGGCGTCACAGCCCCCAGGTTAACAGAAGTTTTTTGGTTCTTTTTTTCAAAAAAGAACTGCTTCCCTTAGCCTGGCCCTTTAATCGCAGCGGCAATGGCGGCGGCGGCGGCGGCGGGGTCTTCGGCGCCGGTGATGGGCCGGCCGACGACGATGTAGTCGGCGCCGGCCTGCACGGCTTGTTCGGGGGTCATGACGCGCGCCTGGTCGCCCACGGCGCTGCCGGTGGGGCGGATGCCGGGGACGACGAGGAGGGGGCGGCTGCCGAAAGCGTCGCGCAACACGGCGATTTCATGCGCCGAGCAGATCAGGCCGTCGGCGCCGTTATCCAGCGCCAGGCGGGCGAGGCGCAGGACTTGCTGGGTGGTGCCGCCGGAGACGCCGATTTCCGAGAGGGCCCAGGCGTCGAGGCTGGTGAGGACGGTGACGGCGAGGATTTTAGGCGGGTGCGGGCTGGCGGTGGCGGCCTGGGCGGCGGCTTCGATCATGGCGGCGCCGCCTGCCGCGTGGATGGTGAGCATGTCCACGCCCAAGGGGGCCAGGGCGCGCACGGCGCCGGCGACGGTGTTGGGGATGTCGTGGAGTTTGAGGTCCAGGAAGATTTTATGACCCTGCGCCGCTTGCAGGCCGGCGGGGCCGTGGGCGGCGAAGAATTCCAGGCCGAGTTTGATGAGGCCGCAATGCGGGGCGACCGCCGAGACCAGGGCGGCGGCTTTGGCCGCGTCCGGTGTGTCGATGGCCGCAATCAGGCGCTGGGTCATGGGGTCTGCTTGGCTTCCAGTTCCGCCACGCGTTTTTCTGCTTTTTTGGCCCGGCGGGTGACGGCGAAGCGGTGCGGCAGGTGCAGCAGCATGCCCAGGAAGATGCCCAGCAGCAGCGCCACCAGCACCACCGCGCCCAGCGGCATGGCCAGCATGGGGCCGAACGGCCAGAAGGCGATCTGCTCATAGCCCCGGTTGGAGAGCAGGAAGATCACCAGGATGAGGATCGCCAGGAAGCCGAGGACGGCTTTTAAGATTTTCAGGTTTTTGCTCCGCTGCTCTTCTTCGCCACGGGCACGGGGGCGGGTTTGTTGATCCGCTCGCGCAACTCCTTGCCCGCTTTGAAGAATGGCACGGATTTCTGCGCCACGTCCACCATCTCCCCGGTGCGCGGGTTGCGCCCGGCGCGGGCGTTGCGGCGCTTGACCGTGAACGCGCCGAAACCGCGCAGCTCCACCCGTTCCCCCCGGGCCAAGGCACCGGTCATTTCATCGAATAAGGCGGCGACGATGCGCTCGACATCCGCAACTGTCAGATGCGGATTGTCCTCCGCGAGTCCTGCAATCAGCTCCGAGCGTGTCATTTAACTCTCCCCACAGCCGCAACGATGCCAGTCCCGCACGAACGGGTCAATAACTGATTGTGAACATGGGGTTTTTTCTTCACGGCCCAAGAGTGGACGTAAAAAAACCAGCCTGGGGGATGCCCAGGCTGGTTTTTTAGGGTGGAGCAGCCCCGCAAGGGGCCGCGCCGTTTTGGTTTTACTCTTCGGTTGCCTGGTTGCGGCGGCGGATGGCGGCACCCAGGATGTCGCCCAAGGAGGCGCCGGAGTCCGACGAGCCGAATTCGGCCACGGCGGTCTTGTCTTCGTCGATTTCCTTGCCCTTGATGGTCAGCTGCAGCTTGCGGGCTGCGCGGTCCACCGCGGTGATCTTGGCTTCGACGCTTTCGCCGACCGAGAAGCGCTCGGAGCGCTGTTCGGCCTTGTCGCGGGCCAGTTCGGCGCGGCGGATGAAGCCGGTGAGGACGTCGTCCACCTTCACTTCGATGCCGTTGGCCTGAACCGCGGTGACGATGCAGTTCACGATCTGGCCCTTGTGGATCTTGTCGAGCACGCCGGCGGCGGGGTCGACTTCAAGCTGCTTCACGCCCAGGCTGATGCGCTCTTTCTCGATGTCGATATCGAGCACCTTGGCTTTGACGATGTCGCCCTTGTTGTACTTGGTGATGGCGGTCTCGCCGGCATCGTCCCAGGAGAGGTCGGACATGTGAACCATGCCGTCGATTTCCGGGCCAATGGCGATGAACAGGCCGAACTCGGTGATGTTGCGGACTTCGCCCTCGATGAGCGAGCCGATCGGGTGCTCGTCCTGGAACTCTTCCCAGGGGTTGCGCGTGACCTGCTTGAGGCCCAGCGAGATGCGGCGCTTGGAAGCGTCGACATCCAGAACCACGACATCGACTTCCTGGCTGGTGGAAACGATCTTGCCGGGATGCGCGTTCTTCTTGGTCCAGGACATTTCGGACACGTGCACGAGGCCTTCAACGCCGGGTTCCAGCTCCACGAAGGCGCCGTAATCGGTGATGTTGGTGACGCGGCCGGAAGCCTTGACGCCGGGCGGGTACTTGGCGTCGACGCCTTCCCAGGGATCGGCCTCAAGCTGCTTCATGCCCAGCGAGATGCGCTGCGTGTCGGCGTTGAAGCGGATGACCTGCACCTTGACCGGCTGGCCGATGACCAGGGCTTCGGCCGGGTGATTGATACGCTTCCAGGCGATGTCGGTGACATGCAGCAGGCCGTCAACGCCGCCGAGGTCCACGAACGCGCCGTAATCGGTGATGTTCTTGACCACGCCGTCGAGGATCTGACCTTCCTTAAGGCCCAGGATCAGTTCGGAGCGCTGCTCGGCGCGGGTTTCTTCCAGCACGGCGCGGCGCGAGACCACGATGTTGCCGCGCTGACGGTCCATTTTCAGGATCTGGAACGGCTGGGCGACGCCCATGAGCGGGCCGACATCGCGCACCGGGCGGATGTCCACCTGGGAGCCGGGGAGGAACGCGGTGGCGCCGCCGAGATCGACGGTGAAGCCGCCTTTGACGCGGCCGTGGATGACGCCGGTCACGCGGGTCTGGGCTTCGAAAGCCTTTTCAAGCTGGGTCCAGCTCTCTTCGCGGCGAGCTTTCTCGCGGCTGAGGACCATGGAGCCGTCTTTGTCTTCATAGCGTTCAATGTACAGGTCGAACACGTCGCCCTTGTTCACTTCCGGCTTGGCGCCGACGGGGGCGAATTCGCGCAGCGGCACGCGGCCTTCGCTCTTCAAGCCAACGTCAACGATCACGAAATCATCATCAATCCGGAGCACGATGCCGGAGACGACGGAGCCTTCAAACCCGGCATTGGCGCCGAGCGAGGAGTCGAGAAGGGCGGCAAAATCATCGGCGCCCGTATAGACCGGAGCGTCGGAATGGCGGGAAACAGTGGAAATAGAAGCCATGTGGCTGGGGTTGTCCTTGAAGCTACGGGCATTTAGCCCGGCGGAATGCGCGGCCCGGTTAAGGCAACGGCTAGAGCATCTCAGCCAGGGGCTTGAGATGTCCGGTGAAGTGAATGGCGGTTTCTTAGCCCCACGCCGGGCAAAGTCAAGGCAATTGCGGATATTTCGCTCCGTTTTCTTCCCCCCGCTTCGCGTTCGCGTTTTAGCTGCTATAAGCCTGTCGCAATGACAAATTTTCCCTCCGGCTCCGCCCGTATCGCCCTGTTCGCCCTCGCCCTAGGCCTTGGCGCTTGCTCCCACCATAGTGTCGCCGATACCGGCGCCACGCCGGCCACGCTGCCCCCGGCCAACGTGCTCTACGCCAGGGGCACGGATGAGATCGCCAAGCAGAACTATAAAGAGGCGGTCACGGATTTTAATCAGGTGGATGAGAATTATCCGTATTCCACCTGGGCCACGCACGCGGAACTCCTCGCCGGATACGGGCAATATAAGCAGCAGAATTACGACGATGCGATCAGCGCACTCGACCGCTTTATCGGCCTGCACCCGGAGAGCCCGGATATTGCCTATGCGTATTACCTGAAATCACTGTGCTATTATGAGCAGATTGAAGACGAGCAGCGCGACCAGACGACGACGTATGAGGCGATTCAGACGCTCACCGATGTGACGACTCGCTTCCCCGACAGCTCCTATGCCCATGACGCGCGCATCAAGCTGCGCCTGGCGCAGAACCGGCTGGCGGCGCATGAGATGGTGATTGCGCGCTATTACCAGAAGCAGAACCTCTACGGCGCGGCGATTGGCCGGTATCAGGATGTGGTCACCACCTTCCAGACCACGACCTATACGCCCGAAGCGCTGGAGCGGCTGGTGGAGTGCTATCTCGACCTCGGCCTGACCGACTCGGCGCTGCGCACGGCCTCGGTGCTGGGCTATAACTATCCCGGCAGCACCTGGTACGCGGCGGCTTATGGCACGCTCAAGGCGCATCATCTTGTGCCGCATGCGCCCAGCGCCAATGGGTAGTGCGTCCGCGCCATGCTGAACAGCCTCTCGATCCGCGATGTCGTGCTGATCGAGCGGCTGGATCTGCATTTTGCCGCCGGTCTGACGACGCTGACCGGCGAGACCGGCGCGGGGAAATCGATTCTGCTGGACAGTCTGGGGCTGGCGCTGGGGGCGCGGGCCGATACCGGGCTGATCCGCTCCGGCGCCGAACAGGCGGTGGTGGCGGCGGCGTTTGATGTGGGCGCGGAGCATCCGGCGCGCGTGATGCTGCGCGAGCATGGGCTGGATGCGGGGGCGGAGATTTTCCTGCGGCGGATTCTCAGCCGCGATGGGCGCTCGCGCGCGCTGGTGAATGACCAGCCGGTGAGCGTGACGTTTTTGAAAAATCTGAGCGCCCTGCTGATCGAGGTGCAGGGGCAGCATGAGCAGGTGGGGCTGGCCGATCCGGCGAACCATATTTTCCTCCTGGATGCGTTTGGCGTGCCCCCTGCCCCGCGCCTGGCCGTGGCGTCCGCGCATAAAGCGTGGAAAGACTCGGCGGCGCGGCTGAAGGCGGCGGAACATAAAATTGCCGAGACGGCGCGGGAGGAGGATTTTCTGCGCCACGCGGCGGACGAACTCTCGCGGCTGAACCCGCTTCCAGGCGAAGAAGAAGCCCTGGCCACCGAGCGGCAGCGGCTGCAGAGCGGCGAGCGGCGGGCGGAGGCGATTGCGGCGGCGCTGGCGGAGTTGACGCCCAAGGACCGGCGGGCGCTGGGGCCGGCTTCGCATTTGCGCGGCGCGGCGCGGGCGCTGGGCAAGCTGGCCTCGCCCGGCGGGGAACATCCGGCGGCGGAGGCGATGGCGGCGATTGAACGGGCCGAAGAGGCGCTGGCCGAGGCGCAGACGCTGCTGGAGCGCCTGGCGATTGAGGCCGAGGATGATCCGCGCGCGCTGGAGGCGACGGAGGAGCGGCTGTTCGCGCTGCGGGCGGCGGCGCGTAAGCATGCGGTGCCGGTGGTGGCGCTGGCGGACCTGCTGGCGGAGCTGCGCGGGCGGCTGGCGGCGCTGGAAAGCGGGGTCGCGGACATTGAGGCGCTGAAGCGCGAGACCACGGCCAACCGGGCGGCTTACGTGGAGGCGGCGGCGGTGCTCTCCGCGCTGCGCGAGCAGGCCGGGGCGGAGCTGATGACGGCGCTGGCCGCCGAGCTGCCGCCGCTGAAGCTGGAGCGGGCGCGGTTTGTCGTGGAGCGCGCGATGTTGCCGGAGCAAAGCTGGGGGCCGCGCGGGGCGGATGGGGTGAAATTTCTCATTGCCACCAATCCGGGGGAAGTGCCCGGGGCGCTGGATAAAATTGCCTCGGGGGGGGAGCTTTCCCGCCTGATGCTGGCGCTGAAAGTGGTGCTGACCGGCGGCGCTGCGGTGGAGACGCTGATTTTTGACGAGGTGGATTCCGGGATTGGCGGGGCGACCGCGGCTGCCGTCGGCGAGCGGCTGGCCCGTGTGGCGCAGGGCGTGCAAGTGCTGGTGGTGACGCACTCGCCCCAGGTGGCGGCGCGCGGGGCGGCACAGATGCGGGTGATTAAACGCGTGGCCGATGAACGGGCGGTGACGGCGGTGGAGTTTCTGGACGAGGACGAGCGGCGCGAGGAAATCGCCCGGATGCTGGCGGGGGAGAGTATTACCGACGCGGCGCGGGAGGCGGCCTCGAGCCTGCTGGCGGCGCAGTGATGGCTTGCGCCGCATGAGGGGCGCTGCCCCTCAACCCCGCTGGGGCCTGATGCCCCAGACCCCCGTTAATTTTGGGCGGGGCGAACCAATATCTTGGCCATGAGTGACGATAAGGCCCGTTTTGACGATTTGATGGCCCGGATTGCTGAGGCCAATTTGGCGTATCACGGCAGTGATGCGCCGGTGATGAGCGATGCTGAGTTTGATGCACTGCGGCGGGAGGCTGAGGGGCTGCTGAAGGCGCATCTTGAGTGGGATGCGCGGGCCTTGGCGGAGATTGGGGCGAAGCCGGCTTCGGGGTTTGCCAAGGTGCGGCATGCGGTGCCGATGCTGTCGCTGGATAATGTGTTCGCGGCGGAGGAGTTTGCGGATTTCTGCGCGCGGATACGGCGGTTTTTGGGGCTGGATGAAACGAAGCTGGAATTTGTCGCGGAGCCTAAGATTGATGGGCTGTCGATTTCGCTCACCTATGAGGGGCGCCGGTTTGTGCGCGCGGCGACGCGCGGCGACGGCGCCGAGGGCGAGGATGTGACGGCGAATTTGCTGACATTGCAGCGGCTGCCGCGCATTTTGCCGATGGATGCGCCGGAGCGGATTGAGATTCGCGGCGAGGTTTATATGACCAAGGCGGATTTTCTGGCACTCAATGAGTCGCAGGAGAAGAAATTCGCCAATCCGCGCAATGCGGCGGCGGGATCTCTGCGGCAGCTCGATGCGGCGGTGACGGCGCAGCGGAATCTGTCGCTGTTTGCCTATGCGCAGGGCGAGGCGAGTGCGCCGGTGGCGGCGACGCATTGGGAATATTTGGAGACGCTGAAGGAATGGGGCTTTTCAGTTAATCCGTATTCGAAGCTGATTTTTGAGGATGGGGCGGCGGCGTTTCAGGCGCATATCGGCGCGGAGCGGGGGGCGCTGCCTTATGATATTGATGGTGTGGTCTATAAGATTAACGATCTGGCGCTACAGGCGCGGCTTGGCTTTGCCGGGCGGGCGCCGCGCTGGGCGATTGCGTGGAAGTTCCCGGCGGAAAAAGCCAGCACGGTGCTGGAGGATATTGAAATTCAGGTGGGGCGTACCGGGGCGCTGACGCCGCGCGCGCGGCTCACGCCGGTGAATGTGGGCGGGGTGCTGGTGCAGTATGCCACGCTGCATAATGAGGATGAGATTGCGCGCAAGGATGTGCGCATTGGCGATACGGTGGAGCTGCAACGCGCCGGGGATGTGATTCCGCAGATTCTTGGGGTTTTGAAACATGCCGAGGGGGGCACGGCTTTTGTGTTCCCCACGCGCTGCCCGGTGTGCGGCAGCCTGGCGGTGCGCGATAATGACGACGTGGTGCGCCGCTGTACCGGAGGGTTGATCTGCCCGGCACAGGTGACGGAACGGCTGATCCATTTCTGCTCGCGCGGGGCGTTTGATATTGAGGGCTGCGGCGAGAAGACGATTTTGGAGTTTTTTAAGGACGGGCTGCTGAAATCCGCACCGGATATTTTCCGGCTGCCCGCGCATGAGGCGGAGATTGCGGCGCGCGAGGGGTGGGGAAAGCTCTCGGCGGCTAATCTGACCGCGGCGATTGAGGCGCGGCGGGTGGTGGCGCTGCCTCGGTTTATTTATGCGCTGGGGATTCGGCGCGTGGGGGAGAATAACGCCAAGCTGTTGGCGCGGCATTATGGGAGTTATGCGAACTGGAAGGCGAGCATGATCGAGGCGACGCTGATCGGCTCGGACGCGCGGCTGGAGCTGGGCTCGATTTCGGGGATTGGCCCGGCGATTGCCACGGACCTCGCGGCGTTTTTTGCCGAGCCGCATAATTTGGCGACGCTGGCGGCGCTGGAAGCGTTCCTCACCATTACCGATGCACCGAGTGCCGGGGTTTCGGACTCGCCGCTGGCGGGGAAGACGATTGTGTTTACCGGCACGCTGAGCATGGCGCGGCCCGAGGCCAAGGCGCGGGCGGAGACGCTGGGGGCGAAGGTGACGGAGTCTGTCTCGAAAAAGACGGATTACGTGGTGCTGGGGGCGGATGCGGGGTCTAAGGCGAAGAAGGCGGCGGAGTTGGGGCTGACGATTTTGAGCGAGGAAGAGTTTAGGAAGTTGGCAGGGCTATAAGCGGTTCTTTTTTGAAAAAAAGAACCAAAAAACTTCTGCTCCTCGTGGGCGTTGGCGCGGACAAAGCCCCCAGTTCATAAAATTTTTTGCTCCTTTTTGTTCACAAAAAGAAGTGCTTCCTACCTAGCCTGCCAGGAAAATGTGGAGCCGCCCTGGCCGTTGGTTTTTTACATCCTCCCAAGGCCTGCTTGTGCAGGTGGGCGCCAGATACCCGGACCAAGATCCGGACAGAGCCAGCTCCCGAGGGAGATGCTTACGGCCCTGGGGATGATATGCCTGACGAACCGGGCAGCTCCGTCTATCTACTTAGGCGTCCGAGAGGTCCGCTGCAATCTCTTCTGCGCGGGCGGCGAGGCGGCGCAGTTTTGCCAGCTTTTCCGGCTTGGCGGCGGCGGGGGGCGTGGCCAGCATTTTGCGGGTGTCGTGCAGTTCGTCGGCGAGCAGGAGGGAGGCCAGCATGAGCAGGCGGGCTTCGCCGGACTGGCCGCCGATGGCTTTGATGCTGGTCACGCGCTGTTCGATTTCCGCCGCCATTTGTTGCAGGTGGGATTCCTGCCCGTCCTCGCAGCCCACCGTGTAGGTGTAGCCGTTAATACGAATCGTCACTTGGGCCATGGTGTTTTACTCCGCCGTCTGCTCGTCCGATTTGGGCAGCTCCAACCCTTCGCGCAAGCGCGTAATCAGCGTGTCGAGGGTTTCAGCCAAAACAACTCTATCGGGACCCACGCCAGGATTTGCCGCAGGCGCGCGGGCTACCAATGCGATCTTGCGCAGGGCAACTTCAATACGATCCAGGATTTCGTCTTCTGACTCAGACTCGGGCATAACGTCTATTGAAGCCGACGCAGCCCTGAAAGGTCAAGTTCAGCTTGTGCGACGCCGCATGAAGAAATCTCCACCTGCCGTGATGATCCATGGTTTGGACCATGCGCGCACGGCTTTGGCGCCGGGTTTGCCGGTGACGCTGCTCTCCGCACCGGGGGCGGGCGCCTATGCCGGGTGCCTGTGGTGGCGCGAGGTGCTGGCGCAGGCGGGGTTCACCGGCCCGGCCCTGCTGGACTGCGGCGATGCGCCGGGGCGCGCGCTGGAGGCGCTGAAACTGGGGCTCAGCGGGGTTATTTTGAGCCCGGCGCAGGCGGTGGTGAGCCAGATTGGCGCGGCGCAGGGGGCGCTGGTGCTCACGCAAGCGCCGCCATCGTTGGATTTGGCGCAGGCTGGGGCGGCGCGGCATTTAATCGCCTGGCTGACCGGATGACATTTACGCAAGCTTGGGCTAAACGCGGCCAGGTTTTTTCAAAGGGGTTGAACAAAAATGCAAATCACACAGCGGGTTAAAAAAATTCTGTCGCATTACGAGAGCGACAACCCCGGCACCAAGGCGAATCTGGCGCGTATCCTGAGCGCGGGGAAGCTGGGCGGCACCGGCAAGCTGGTGATTCTGCCGGTGGATCAGGGCTTTGAGCATGGTCCGGCCCGCTCCTTCGCGCCGAATCCGGCGGCTTATGACCCGCATTACCATTTCAAGCTCGCCATTGACGCCGGGCTTTCCGCCTACGCCGCGCCGCTGGGCATGATTGAGGCCGGGGCGGACACGTTCGCCGGCGCCATCCCGACCATTCTCAAGGTGAACTCGTCCAACTCGCTGGCCGTCGACAAGAACCAGGCGCTCACCGGCTCGGTGAATGACGCGCTGCGGCTCGGCTGCTCGGCCATTGGCTTTACCATTTATCCGGGCAGCGAGTTTGCCTTCGACCTGATGGAAGAAGTGCGCGAGCTGGCTGAGGAAGCCAAGGCGGCGGGCCTCGCCGTGGTGGTGTGGTCCTATCCGCGCGGGCCGGAGCTGGATAAGGCGGCGGAAACCGCCTTCGACATCTGCGCCTATGCCGCGCATATGGCCGCTCTGCTGGGTGCGCACATCATTAAGGTGAAGCCGCCGACCGCTGTCGTCGCGCTGAAAGCCGCCGAAAAATCCTATGCCCATATCGACGCTTCGACGCTGGCCAAGCGCGTGGAGCACATTGTGCAGTCCTGCTTCGCGGGCAAGCGCATCGTGGTGTTCTCGGGCGGCGAGGCCAAGGGGCTGGACGGGCTGTATGACGAAGTGCGCGGCCTGCGCGACGGCGGGGCGAACGGCTCCATCATCGGGCGCAACACCTTCCAGCGCCCGCGCGAGGAAGCGCTGGCGATGCTGGCGCAGATCATCGCGATCTACCAGAACAAGGCGTAACGTCTTGCCGGCCCCCAGCCGCGGCTCGGGGGCCGGTGACGTATTTTGGAGTTTTGCTTAATGGCTGAGCCTGCTTGCCGGTTGTACCTGATTACGCCGCCGAAGCTGCCGGAGAATTTTCCCGAGCTGCTGGCGGCGGCGCTGGATGCCGGGGATGTGGCGGCGGTGCAGCTGCGGCTGAAGGATGCGCCGGAAGCCGAGCTGATTAAAACCATCAACCGGCTGCGCCCGATCGCCCATGCGCGGGGGGTGGCGTTTATTCTGAACGACCGGCCCGATTTGGCGGTGAAGCATGGCTGCGACGGCGCGCATGTGGGGCAGACGGATATGCCCGCCGTGCAGGCGCGCAAGATTCTGGGCAACCTCACCCTGGGGGTGACGTGCCATAACTCGCGCCATCTGGCGATGGAGGCCGGGGAAGCCGGGGCGGATTACGTGGCGTTCGGCGCGTTCTTCCCCACCGCGACCAAGGAGCCGCCGGAGATGGCGGAGATTGAGACGCTGCGCGCCTGGGCCGAGATTATGGAAGTGCCGTGCGTGGCCATCGGCGGGATTACGCCGGAAAACTGCGTGCCGCTGGTGCAGGCCGGGGCGGAGTTTCTGGCCGTGGTGGGGGCGGTGTGGAACCATCCCCAAGGGCCCGCCGAGGGCGTGCGGGCGATGCTGAAGGCCATTGAGGCGGCGGCGGGGTAAGTAGGAAGCGGTTCTTTTTTGAAAAAAAGAACCAAAAAACTTCTATTAATCTGGGACATGGGCTGTGACGCGGCCAAAGCCCACGTCTAAATTAATAAGCGTTTTTTGCGCGCTTTTTTGCAAAAAAGCGCTGCTTCTACCGGCAATCATTCCCGCGCAGGGTGAAGCTCAGCACCTTGCCGTTTTGCAGCAGGAAGGTGGTTTCGCAGGCGTAGACCTGGGTGTCGGGCAGGATGATGGGCCCGTAGGCGGGGCCGTAGAACGGGCCGTAGAAGCCGCCGAAGGTTTCGATGTCCTCATAGCGGCGGTCATAGGCGAAGTATTGGATGCCGTTGACCGTGACCTGCTTGTCGGGGACGCCGAG
>Ga0181525_10000906_pt1 | contig 25780 bp, 23 predicted proteins | sample PEATcosm2014_Bin_48_FD_121100 | JGI IMG/M metagenome (GOLD analysis project Ga0181525, IMG submission 121100) | Peatland microbial communities from MTU Mesocosm Facility, Houghton, MI, USA - PEATcosm2014_Bin06_10_metaG | ecosystem: Environmental > Terrestrial > Soil > Wetlands > Peat | place... | reverse complement strand
CTCGCCGCGCGCACCCGATCTCCTCCCGCCGGTGTCTGTTTCTTTCTTTTTATCCAGAACGGAAGGTGGTTCCCCGGTCAGGTTCGGCTTCCCGATCCCCAGTAGACAGGCCCGGTGGCGTTAACCGTGATGTTCCAGCCGAGCCGCTGGAGCCGCTCTTCGAGCTCTACCGGGCGGTGGGGGACTTTCACGAGATGATAGGGCGTCCCATCGGCGAGCCGACGGCGGATGGTCGACGAGGACGGGCCTTCGACGAGCTCCTCGGCGGTACGGAACGCATCGTCGGCGAAAAATACCCGGCCATCGTCTGTCAGGCAGTCAGCGACCATCGACCAGAACGGCTCAAAGCGCTCCAGCGGCACGTGCGAGAGCCAGAAGCCGAAGAACACCACGTCATAACGGCGGTCAGGGGTCCAGTCGAACAGGTCAGCCCGGATCAGGCGCACCCGGCCGGGGCCGAGCCGGGCCGCCGCGACGGCGAGCATCTCCGGCGAGGCGTCTACGGCGGTGACGTCGGATGCGTGGCGGAGCAGCTGGCCGGTCCACACGCCGGGACCGCAGGCGAGTTCGAGCACGCTTCCGGCCGGCCGGAAGCGGTCGAGGGCCTCGGTGATCTCGTCACCGCCGGGAAGATCCAGCCCCTGATCCAGGTAGCCTCCGCCCAGGGCGTGGTAGTAGGCGGCCTGCTCGGTCAGCACCCGCGCGAGTTGTTCTCCCTCGGGCCGCGTCATGACCCTCCGTCCTCTTGGCGGCTGTCCATCACACGGTAGCCGCCGCGGGGGGACTTCGACAGCGCCAGGAAACGGCGGGGCCCCGTGCCCCGGGCGGAGGGGGCACGGGGCGCAGGGCCCGCCTGGCCTTAGGCCGCGGGACCGGTAGCCAGCGTCACGGTCGCGGTATGCGACTGACCGCTGGTGTCCATCCAGCTGATCGAGACCGAGTCGCCGGGGTGGTAGGGGACGAGTGCCTTGGCGATGTCCTCGCCGGTGGAGACCGAGTGGCCGCCGACCGCGGTGATCTCGTCGCCCTCGGTCAGGCCGGCGCTCGCGGCGGGTGACCCGGACACCGTTCCCTCGATGGTCACGCCGGAGGTGTCGCCGGATCCGCCGAGGCTGCCGAACGGGCTCTGGCTCGATGATCCGATCTCAAGCCCGAGGAAGCCGGTGGCGCCGATGTGGACGTCGGCCGAGGAGGAGCCCGCCTCGATCTGCTTGGCGATGGACACGGCCTCGTTGATCGGGATCGAGTAGGCCTGCTCCGCGCTCTGCCCGGATTGGGTCTGGAACTGGTAGCTGGTGGAGGCCGCGGTGTCCATGCCGACCACCTGGCCGTAGGCGTTGACCAGCGACCCGCCCGAGTCACCAGGCTGGATGTCGGCGTTGGTCTCGATCAGCCCGGTGAGCTGCTCGCTCGTGCCGGACCCCTCATCGGAGGCGGTGATCGACTGGTTCAGCGCGGTGACCGTGCCGGTGGCGACCGACGGGGTACCGCCCTTGCCCTCGGCGTTGCCGAGCGCGACTACGGTGTCGCCGGCCTGGACCGACGAGGAGTTGCCCAGGCTCGCGATGGTCAGGCCGGAGGCGTTCTGAAGCTGCAGCACGGCGACGTCGTGACTGGCGTCGTAGCCCACCACCGTCGCGGTGTAGGTCTTGCCGTTGCCGACGTCGGTGACCTTGATGGAGGTGGCGCCGTCGATCACGTGGTTGTTGGTGAGGATCTCGCCGTTGGACGTGAGCACGATCCCGGTGCCCGCCGAGGTCTCCTGCTGCAGGCTGTCCGAGGACACGATGTCAACAAGGGCCGGATCCACCCGGGCGGCGATCTGGCTGGCGGTCAGCATGGTCTTGGACGTCGCGGTCGCCGTTCCCGCTGACGAGGTCCCGTTCAGCCCGCTGATCAGCCCGCCCGCGGCGGCTCCGGCCGCGAGCGCGATCGCGCCGGTAAGGATCAGCCCGCGCTTGCGGTTCCGGCGCGGCGGCGGCGGAGGCGTCGGCATCGCCATCGTCCACCAAGGCTCCTGGCTGCCGGTGCCCGCGGCGAAGGCAGGCCCACCAAGGTAACCCTGCTGATGTTGCTGGCCCTGATAGCCCTGTCCAGGCTGCTGGCCCGGGTACCCCTGCTGCTGGCTCGGGTACCCCTGCTGGCCTGGGTTCTGCGGGTGTTGGCCCGGGTACTCTGGTCCGCGCTCCGGCTGGTTCGGGTCGTAGGTCTGGCTCATGGGTTTTCGCCCCCAACTCGGGTGCCGCTGGCGGTGCGGCTTGGTCCTTTTCGTTACGCCTTGATATTCGGCCGCGAACCTTGAGGGCAGCCAAGGGTAGCCACCCGCAACACTCTAAGTTTCCTGAAGGTCAGCTGAAGGCGTTCAGGTTGACGAGATCTCGGAGACCGAGACCATGTCGATGGCCGCAACGTCCTTGGGTCCGGTCTCCTCGGCGGCATCCCGGCCGGTCAGCCACTCGCGAACGGCCATGCCCACGAGGGCGGGTACCAGATCGGTGGAGCGGCGGAGCACCCACACGGTGCCCTTCGTTGCCATCCAGGCGAACTCTGCCAGCTTGCTGGGCGGCGGACTGGACGGCTCGGGGTCGGGCGCCGGACCGACCGGGTAGCCGGCCGCGGCCAGCAGGCCGTGGAAGCGGCACGCGATCATGCGGTGCCCGCGCTCGTTCGGGTGCAGCCTGTCCACGCTCCAGTTATGGCGCTCGTACGTGGCCGGGTCGCTGGCCGCGTCCAGGTGCACCGTGCCGTGCCGCCGCGCCACCTCGTCCACCGCCGCGTTCACCGCGCGCATCCGGCGCCCCAGCGGCCGGCCGATTGCCCGCGGCAGGCCGAACATCTGGGCCGGGTCGGGCAGCCGCATGGTGAGCACCTCCGCCCCGGTCGCCCGCAGCGCCGCGACCGTGCGGTCCATCGCCGCGCCGGTGCGCCCGGCGTCGAAGTCGCGGCGCAGCGTGTCGTTGATCCCCACGACCAGGCTGACCACATCGGGCTTCAGCCGCAGGGCGGCCGGAAGCTGCAGACGCTCCACGTCCGGCGCCTGGGCGCCCAGGGTCGCCAGGTTGTGCATGTCGGGCTGGTGCAGGGTGGCGGCGAGGAAGGCGGCCCAGCCGCGCCAGCCGCCTTCCGGCGCCGGGTCGCCCATACCGACCGTGATGGAGTCGCCCAAGGCGACGAATGTAGTCATGCCGTCCTCCGAACGGTGATGTCGTCCTCTAGGCCTGCGGCGCTACCGCAAATTCCGCTGTTCCCAACGTTCACTCTGATTCGTCCTGTCACGACCGACTCATGTACGGCGAGGAAGGCCCGTACGGCGGTCGGCCAGTCGTAGCACTCCGCCCGCGCTCTGGCTGCCGCCCGGCGAGCCGGATCCGGCCGCCCCAGCAGCTCATGGACCCCCGGAGCGAGATCCTCCCCCGCGACGCTGACCCCGGCGTCGCCGGCGACTTCGGGCAGCGCTGACTCCGCGCTGACCACGACCGGCGTCCCGCAGGCCAGCGCCTCGAGCGCGGCGAGCCCGAAGGTCTCCACCGGCCCCGGAGCGATGGCCGCGTCGGCGCTTGCCAGCAGTGCGGCCAGGTCCGTCCGGTCCGGCAGGAAGCCGGCAAACGTGACGGGTAGCGTCTTCCTGGCGGCGTGCCGCTGCAGCCGCCCGCGCAGCGGGCCGTCGCCGGCCACCACGAGCCGGGCCGGCACGCCGTCCGCCAGCAGGGTGGCCAGCGTGTTCAGCGATCGCTGCGGCGCCTTCTCCGGGGACAGCCGGCCGCAGTGCACGAGCAGCGTCTCGTCCGCGACCGCGTAGCGGTTCCTGACCTCCCGGCTGCCCCGCTCCGGGGTGAACGTGTCCAGGTCGACGCCCAGCGGGGCCCGAACGACGTTGCCGGCCCCGATCCGCTCGAACTCCGCCGCCGCCCAGCCGGTCGTGCAGATCACCCGCTGGTAGGCCCGGGCGGTCCGCCGGTTGAGCGCGTCCGCGACCGTGTTCAGCCGGGCCAGCCCCAGCCGGACCAGCCCGAGCAGCGCCGCGAGGCTTTCGTGTGACACCATCACCGCGGGCACGCCGTGCCGTCGCGCCCACCGCCCTGTCCAGCGCAACGTGGTCCGGTCGGACACCTCGAGCACGTCCGGCCGCAGCCCGCCGAGCAGCCCGGTTACCTTGCGCTTGCGCAGCAGCACCCGGTACCCGCCGGTGAACGGAACCCGCGGCCCGCGCAGGGTGATCACCCGTCCCTGCGCCGTCTGCTCATCGCTGTCCCGCTCCGCCGGAATGATCAGCACGGGCTCGTGGCCCGCGGCCAGGTAGCCGGCGCCGAGTTCGCGCAGCGCGGTGCGCAGCCCGCCCGAGTGCGGCGCGACGAAGTTGGCCAGCCGGACGATCCTCATATCGCCGCGACCTTGGCCGGCCGGGTCCGGCCGAGCACGGCGAAGTAGTGATCGATCAGTTCCTCGGTCAGGTCCGGCCAGGTTCTGCAGAGGACCTTGCGCCGTCCCGCCGCGCCGAACGCCGCCCGCTTGGCCGGATCGGCGGCCAGCTTCTGCACCGCGACGGCGAACGCGTCCGCGTTACCCGGCCGCACCAGGTACCCGGTTATGCCGTCATCGACCAGGTCGAGCGGGCCCCCGGCGGCGGGTGCCACAACCGGCAGCCCGCTCGCGGCGGCCTCCTGCAGGGTCTGCCCGAACGTCTCATAGGGGCCGCTGTGCACGAACAGATCGAGGCTGGCGTAGATGGCCGCCAGCTCGTCCCCGCGGCGCTCGCCGAGGAAGACGGCATCAGGCATGGCCTGCCGCAGCGCCGCCTCGGCGGGCCCTTTCCCTACGATGACCAGCCGCGCCCCCGGCAGGGTGGTGATCTTGGCGAGCAGCTCGACGCGCTTTTCTGTGGCCAGGCGGCCCACGTAGCCCGCGAGCACGGTGCCCCCGGGCCGTCCCTTGGCCAGCAGCGAGGCGCGCAGCTCCGGGCTGCGGCGGGCCGGGTCGAAGCGGCGGGTGTCCACGCCGCGGCCCCACAGCCAGACGTTATCGATACCGCGACTGTGCAGCCCCGTCGCGGTGACCGTGGACGGGGCCAGGGTCCGGCCCGCGTCGTTGTGAATGCCGCGCAGCCACCGCCACGCGAACGCCTCGCCTGCCCGGCCGAGCTTGTACGCGCGGGCGTAGGACGGGAGGTCGGTCTGGTAGACGGCGACCATGGGCAGGCCGAGCCGGCCCGCCACCGCGGCGCCGTAGGCGCCCAGGCAAACAGGACTCGCCAGGTGGACCACCTCGGCGCGGTGCCTGACCAGCGCGTCGCGGACGCGGATGCTCGGCAGGCCGAGCCGGAAGCTCGGGTAGCCGGGCATCGGCACCGCGGGCACCCGCACGACCGGGTAGGGGAACGTGCCTGGATCCGCTGCGTCGCGCGGCGGCTTCGGCGCGATCACCAGCGGGTGATGGCCTTGTTTCGCGAGCAGTTCGGCGACCCGCTGCACGCAGTGCGAGACGCCATTGACATCGGGCGGAAAGGACTCGGTGATTATCGCGACCCTCATAGCCACAAGGTGCGATATCTGGGGTTTGCGGCATCACAAGACCCCGTGACACTGAGGCGAAATATCGGTGACATCTTGCTATCAGCGCAGGCTCACCCCGGCCCGCCTTGTCGTCCGCACCGGCCACCTGCAGGTCCGCCCGGGCCGGCTAGATTGGCCGGATGGATTCCGGGGCAACGTGGTTGGTACGGCTGGAGGCGTCCGGCGACGGACCGCGGCTCGCGGTCAAGGACTGCATCGACGTCGAGGGAGTGCCGACCACGGTGGGCTGCCTGGCAATCGCCGAACAGGCCAAACCCGCTGCTCAGGACGCGCCCGTGGTCGCCGCGGCGCGCCGGTCAGGTGCCAGGATCGTCGGCAAGACCAACCTGACCGAGCTGTGCTGGTCGGCCGGCGGATGGAACCCGTGGTCGGGAACCCCGGTGAACCCGCTGGATCCCCGGCGCCTGCCCGGCGGTTCCTCCAGCGGCTCTGCGGTGGCGGTGGCCGTCGGCGAGGCGGACGTCGCGCTGGGCACCGACACCGGCGGATCCGTCCGGCTCCCCGCCGCGTGCTGCGGCGTCGTCGGCCTGAAGACGACCTGGGGCCGGGTGCCGCTGGAGGGCGTCTACCCGCTGGCGGCGTCGATGGACACCGTGGGCCCCCTTGGCGCGGACGTCGCCGCGGTGGAACTGGGCATGCGACTGATCGAGCCCGGCTTCGCGCCGGGGTCCTGCGAGCTGGCGGTCGGTCGGCTGCGCCCCGAGGTCAATCCGGCGGTCGACGCCGCGGTGGACGCGGCACTGGCCGCCGCGGGCGTGCGGACCGCGGCGGTGACCGGCTTCGACTTCGCCGCGGCCAACCTGGCGGGCAACGTGCTCATCGACGTCGAGGCCTACCCGGTGAACGAGTACCTGATGTCCGCGCCGGACCTGCTCGGTTCGAACATCCGGCGCAACATGGCCGAGGCGGCCGCGATCACCGCCGATGAGGTAGCCGCGGCGAACCGGACCAGGGACTCGGTGCGCGAGTGGTTCGCCGCCATGCTGGCCGTGCATCCCTTCCTCGCCATGCCCACGCTGGTGGGGCCGCCGCCGCTGCTCGATGAGCGCGGCATGTCGTGGACTGTGCTCACTATCCCGGCCAACCTGGCCGGCCTGCCCGCCCTCGCCTTTCCGGTACCCGGCGGCCCGGCCGGCCTGCCCGCCTCCCTGCAGCTCATCGGCCCGCCCGGCGGCGAAGAGCAGCTGATCGCCCTCGGCCGCGTCATCGAGGCCGCCTGCGCCAGCTAGCCCTGCCCAATTCGCCGATGGTTTCCGCGGAAACGCTTCCCGCCCGGCTCGCGCGGCACGCGATGATACTCCGAAAGGGAGGGAGCAGCAGATGGGCACTGGGGTAGTCAACACGGGGAAGCCGAGCCGGCTCCGGTCATTCGATCCCGTCCGCATCGCCGATCTGGAATACCGGGCCTGGGTGGGCTATTACCTGCGCAAGTGGCCTCAGGTACTCAGGGCGTCGGTCGGGCTTGTCAGGGCCGGCTTCGGCATGGACTGGTTCCGGACCGTGCACGGCGCCTGGCTGGTGCTGCGCGCGAACCAGCTGTGGGCGCCTTATCCCGACAACCATCCCGACCGGGCCCGGCGCTGCATGCGGCGGTTCTACGCGCTGGTGCGGCTGACCTACGGCGAGCCCGCCAACCCGGCCAGGGCCGCCGCCCTGGAGGTCGACTGGTGGCGCGTGCACCGCGAGCGGCAGCATGCGCCTGGTCCGGACAACGACGAACTGGTCGACGCGGTGGCCCGCCTGTACCGCTATCTCTACGAGGAGCCCGATGCGGCGGTCAGGCCCGCGGCCGTGCACCGGGCTGCGGCCATGGAACTGTCCGATCAGTGGGTCAAGGAGGGCTGCCAGCCCGACAGCCCGCTGCTCCCGCTCGAGCACGCCGCGCTGGTCCGCTCCTACTCCGCGCTGCTCGCCGCGGTCCACCACTGAGCGACAATGGTGGCCTAGGGCATCGAAAGGGAGACGCCGATGAGCGCGCAGGCCGACACCGTCACGGACCTGCGGGGGTTCCTGCATGGTCTGCCCGGAGTGGACAAGGTGGGCGCGGAGGCCCGCGCGGCCATGCTGGCCAGCCGGTCGATCAAGACCACCGCCAAGCAGTGGGCGCTCGACATGGCGATCTCGATGATCGACCTGACCACCCTGGAAGGCCAGGACACGCCGGGCAAGGTGCGGGCGCTGTGCGCCAAGGCCAAGCGCCCTGACCCCGCCGACTCCACCGCGCCGCAGGTCGCCGCGGTCTGCGTTTACCCGGACCTGGCCCACGTCGCGGCGCAGGAGGTCAAGGGCAGCGGCATCCACGTGGCCAGCGTCGCGACCGCGTTCCCCAGCGGCCGGGCCGGCCTGGACGTCAAGCTCGCCGACGTGCGGTACGCGATCGCGGCGGGTGCCGACGAGGTGGACATGGTGATCGACCGCGGGGCCTTCCTCGCCGGGCACTACCAGGATGTCTACGACGAGATCGCCGCGGTCCGCGAGGCCTGCGCCGACGCCGCCCACCTCAAGGTGATCCTGGAGACCGGCGAACTGGTCACGCTGGACAACGTGCGCCGCGCCTCGTGGCTGGCCATGCTGGCCGGCGCCGACTTCATCAAGACCTCGACCGGCAAGGTCACGCCGGCCGCGACGCTCCCGGTGACCCTGGTCATGCTCGAGGCCGTCAGGGACTTCCGCGAGACGCAGGGCCGCCAGGTCGGCGTCAAGCCGGCCGGCGGCATCCGCACCGCCAAGGACGCCATCCGCTACCTGGTCCTGGTCAACGAGACGGCGGGGGAGGACTGGCTGGATCCCGCCTGGTTCCGCTTCGGCGCCTCCAGCCTGCTCAACGACCTGCTCATGCAGCGCACCAAGATGGCCACCGGCCGCTACTCAGGCCCCGACTACTTCACCTTGGACTGACGCAGACCGCGTCGCCCCCGCGCCTAGCCCTTGCGGCCGACCCCGCCGAGCCACCATTGGCCAGCTGCGTCGAGACCGGCGCGTTCGACCGCGCGAAGACCTCCTCCTTCCGCGCGACAAGCGCCGGCGGATGGCCTCCGTCAGATCTGACTGTACTGATAGACCGGCAGGCCGTACTGGTCCGCGATCGGCGTCCACAGCGCGACGAAGGCCTTCTTGTCCGTCGTGGCCTGGTTATCCGGCACCATTGCGGCCTGGTAGCTGGGATCGGACTGGTCGTCCGTGCTGCAGCCGCGGGAGATCTCGTCCTGCGTCCACCTGGCGAAGTCCTGGTCGGCCTCGCCGGATACCTGCCAGGCCATGGTGAGGTCCTGCAGCAGCGCTGCGGGCAGGGCGGAGCGGTCAGTCAGCGCCGCGAGCTTGCTCAGCAGGTCCTGACGCGACGACGCGGCGGTGCTGAAGACCGTCTCGTCCTGGCTGAGGCCAGACGAGCAAGCCGCGACGGCGCCGACGGCCTGCGTGATCGCGGCTCTGTCGGTACCGCTCTGGGCCAGCAGTCCCGCCAGGGCCTGCGCCGCCTGCTGCCGGGCCGGCAGTCCGGGCGAGGTCACGGCGGAGGACACAGGCGAGGACGCGCCGGAGGGCGCGGCGGAGGCGGCGGGCGATGCCACCCCGGAGGGCGCAGGGGAGGCCGCGGACGAGGAGGTCGGCGCGGCAGCCGGTGACACCTGCCCGGGCGAGCCACTCCACATCTGGCCGTTCCACCGCATGATCAGGGTCTTGCCGTCCGCGTCGCCGACAGCCCAGGCGTCGCTTGCGGACAGGGCGGTCACGCCGTAGAGATAGCCGTAGTGCCCGACGTTGGGGCTGGGCACGCGTGTCCAGGCCGTGCCGTTCCAGGTTTGGATCAGGGGCTTGCCGTCGGTGCCGCCGACGGCCCAGGCGGTATCGGCGGAGGCGGCGGCGACGTCGATTACCTGGCTGTCCAGTCCGGGGCCGGGGCTGGGCACCCGTGTCCAGGCCGCGCCATTCCAGTGCAGGATCACCAGCACGCTGGTGAGGCTGCGGCTGGTGCCGCTGCCGAAGTAGCCGAACGCCCAGGCGCTGTCGGCGGAGGTGGCGGTCACGTCGTTGATCTGGCCCAACCCGAGGTTGGGGCTGGGCACCGGTGTCCAGGTCGCGCCGTTCCAGTGCATGGTCAGCGACACGGGATTGTCGAGGTCGCCACCGGGGAAGGTGTAGGCGAACGCCCAGGCGCTGTCGGCCGAGATGCCGGCCACCCGGTAAAGGTCGTTGCCCGCCGGGTCTGGCACGTGTGTCCAGGTCGCGCCGTTCCACCGCAGGAGCACTGCATGCTGGTCGGTGACGCCGACCGCCCAGGCGCTATCGGCAGAGGCGCCGGTCACGCTGACGAGATAGCCGTCGGTTCCGAAGTTCGGGCTGGGCACCCGTATCCAGGTGGTGCCATTCCACCGCAGGATCAGCGTGTCGTTGCTGCCGGTGTTGCCGGTGTAGCCGATCGCCCAGGCGGTGCCGTCAGGCGCGGCGGTCACGGTTTCAAGGCGGCTGCCTGCGGGGCTCGGGTTTGGCACCTGCGCCCAGGCCGTGCCGTTCCAGCGCAGGGTCAGCGCCTTGGTGCATTTGGTGCCAGCGCAGCCCACCGCCCAGGCGCTGTCGGCCGACGTGGCGGCCACGCTGAGGAGGGTGCCGGCGACGGCCGGGAAGGGCGCAGGCGCCGCGGACCTGGCGTGAGCCACCACGACGACAGCCACCACCGTGACCGCGGCCGCGGTGCCGGCCGCGATGGCTCCCTTGATCGGGCCGATGTGCCGGGGCCTGAGGTGCCGGAGCAGCGAGACCCGGTGCACGGCGGCACCCTGCACGGCGGCCTGTCCGCCCGCCGGCCACAGGGCGGCCAGCAGTACCGCCGCCTCGCCCAGGTGCGACCGGCCGCGGTGCTCCCAGTCCGGGCCGTAGGTCCCCGCTGCCATGGTCCGCAGTTCGGTGACGAAGGCGGCCGCATCGGCCGGCCGGCGGCCGGGGTCCTTGGCCATCCCGGCCTCGATCAGCGGCCGGAGCGGCTCGGGTACCGGCTCCAGCGGCACCGGCTCGGCCAGGTGCTGGTGCATCAGCCGCTCCGCGGTGTCCCCGCTGAACGGCGGACGGCCGGTCAGGCACTCATAAAACGTGGCCGTGGCCGCGTACACGTCACCGGACGGCGTGGCCGGGCCCCCGCCGAACTGCTCCGGCGGGGCGTACGCCAGCGTGCCCGCCGCCATCGCCCGGTCCCCGGCCCGCGCGGCGATCCCAAAATCGGTCAGCTTGCTCGCCCCGGCCCCGTTGACCAGCACGTTCTCCGGCTTGTAGTCCCGGTGCACCACCCCGCGGCGGTGCGCGGCGGCCAGCCCGAGCAGCGAGCCCTGCAGCACCACGAGCGCCGCCTCCGCGGAGGTCTTGCCCTGCCGCGCCAGGATCTCCCGCAGCGCCACGCCGTCGACGAGTTCCATCACGATCGCCGCGCCCGACGGCGATTCCACGTACTCATACAGCCGGACCACGTTCGGGTCCTGCACCGAGGCCAGCACCGCGGCCTCGCTGCGGAACATCGCCGCGAACTCCGGGTCGGCCAGCAGTTCCGGGCGTAGGTACTTGATCGCCACCAGGGTGCCGGAAGCGTCGTGCCGGGCCAGCACCACCTCGCCGAACCCGCCCGAGCCCAGCGTCCTCACTGCGGTATAACCTGGGACATCCCATTCTCGTGCCATCAGGTCCCCACCCATCGCCGGCTGACCCTGGATCTGGCATCCGGCCGGAAGCAATCCATCTCCGGGCACCTGCCGGCCCGCGTCCGTGCCCGGCACAACCCCCCACCTGATGACCGGCTCAGCATGAGGGTGGCACAGCTGTTCTGTCAATCCCCGGATCCCAGCTGATGATGGGAAAGCAGGCACCACCGTTCGTTCGGTAGAAAAGAATTTGAATTATGCCGAACGGGCAGTGGTACTACGGCCCGAGCCGGTGCCGTGGAAACAGGTGGCCAGGCGGAAGGGAGCGGGCATGCGGGTCGTGGTGATAGGAGACCACGCATCAGGACACGGCGCGCTGCGCCGAGGTCGTGGCGGGTGCAGCCGCCCGGGCCAGCGCTCCGGCGCGCGCGCCGCCAGCGAAGTCCTCGCTCACGTACGCTCGTAGCATGCCTAAGTTCGAGTACGCACCGGCACCGGAGTCGCGTGCGATCGTCTCCATCAAGGAGTCCTACGGGCTGTTCATCGGCGGCGAGTTCACCCCCGGCGTGGACGGCCGCGCGTTCAAGACCATCTCCCCGGCCTCCGAGGAGGTGCTGGCCGAGGTGACCGAGGCAGGCCCCGCCGACGTGGACCGCGCGGTCACCGCCGCGCGCAAGGCGCAGCAGGACATCTGGTCCGGCCTGCCCCCCGCGGCCAGGGGCAAGTACCTGTTCCGCATCGCCCGGATCGTTCAGGACCGAGCGCGGGAACTCGCGGTGCTCGAGTCGCTGGACAACGGCAAGCCGATCAGGGAATCGCGCGACGTGGACATCCCGCTGGTCGCCGCGCACTTCTTCTACCACGCGGGCTGGGCCGACAAGCTCGAATACGCGGGCTACGGCCCGGCGCCGAAAGCCCTCGGCGTGGCCGGCCAGGTCATCCCGTGGAACTTCCCGCTGCTGATGCTGGCCTGGAAGATCGCCCCCGCGCTGGCCTGCGGGAACACAGTGGTGCTCAAGCCCGCGGAAACCACGCCGCTGACCGCGCTGACGTTCGCCGAGATCTGCCAGCAGGCCGACCTGCCGCCGGGCGTGGTCAACATCGTCACCGGCGCGGGGGAGACCGGCCGCGCGCTTGTCACCCATCCCGGCATCGACAAGGTGGCGTTCACCGGCTCCACCGAGGTCGGCAAACAGATCGCCAGGGCCTGCGCCCCGACGCGCAAGAAGGTCACCCTCGAGCTGGGCGGCAAGGCCGCCAACATCGTGTTCGAGGACGCGCCCATCGACCAGGCGGTCGAGGGCATCGTGAACGGCATCTTCTTCAACCAGGGCCACGTGTGCTGCGCGGGATCGCGGCTGCTGGTCCAGGAATCCGTCTACGAACAGGTTCTGTCGTCGCTGCAGAGGCGGCTGGCGACGCTCCGGCTGGGCGATCCGCTGGACAAGAACACCGACGTGGGCGCCATCAACTCCGCTGACCAGCTGGCCAAGATCCGCGAGTTGTCGCTAGTTGGGGAGGCGGAGGGCGCGCAGCGCTGGTCGCCGCCGTGCGAGCTGCCGGTCAAGGGCTTCTGGTTCCCGCCGACGGTGTTCACCGGGGTGTCGCAGGCACACCGGATCGCCCGGGAGGAGATCTTCGGCCCGGTGCTGTCGGTGCTGACCTTCCGGACCCCGGCCGAGGCGGTGGAGAAGGCCAACAACACGCCGTACGGGCTGTCGGCCGGAGTCTGGACCGAGAAGGGCTCGCTGATCTTGTGGATGGCCTCCCGGCTGCGGGCCGGCGTGGTCTGGGCGAACACGTTCAACAAGTTCGACCCCACCTCGCCGTTCGGCGGCTACAAGGAATCCGGCTACGGCCGGGAGGGCGGCAGGCACGGACTGGAGGCCTACCTCAATGTCTGACTCGGACACCCCCCGCTTGGCCGTGCTGAAGACGTACAAGCTGTACATCGGCGGGGCCTTCCCCCGCTCGGAAAGCGGAAGGTCCTACGTGGTGACCGACCACAAGGGCCGGTTCCTGGCCAACGCGGCGCTGGCTTCGCGCAAGGACGCCAGGGATGCGGTCGCGGCGGCGCGGAAGGCGTTCGCGGGCTGGTCGGCGGCGACCCCCTACAACCGGGGCCAGGTGCTGTACCGGGTCGCCGAGCTCATGGAGGGCCGCCGGGCGCAGTTCGCGGACGAGGTGCGCGCTGCCGAGGGACTGGGCGCGCGGCAGGCCGAGAACATGATCGACGCGGCCATAGACCGGTGGGTCTGGTATGCCGGCTGGACCGACAAGATCGCCCAGGTACGCGGGGCATCCAATCCGGTGGCCGGACCCTACTTCAACTTCTCCCTGCCCGAGCCGACGGGCGTGGTGGCGGTGCTCGCGCCGCAGGCCTCGAGCCTGCTCGGCTTCGTGTCCGCGGTCGCGCCCGCGCTGGTGACCGGCAACACGGTGGTGGCGCTGGCCAGCGAGAGCTTCCCGCTGCCTGCCGTCTCGCTGTCGGAGGTGCTGGCCACCTCCGACGTGCCCGCCGGGGTGGTCAACGTGCTCACCGGACGCACCGCCGAGATCGCGCCCTGGCTCGCCTCGCACATGGACGTCAACGCGATCGACCTGGCCGGCGCGCCCGATCCGCTGGCCGACGACCTGGCCGTCGCCGCCGCGGACAACCTCAAGCGGGTCGTCCGCCCCGGCCCGCGGGACTGGGCGCTGACACCCGGCCTGGAGCGGATGACCGCCTACCTGGAGACCAAGACCGTCTGGCACCCGGTCGGCACCTGACCGGTCGGGCGGCGCCTATGCCCCCTGGTGGCGGCCGCCGGAAGCCTCGGCGATCAGCAGGCGGTCGCCGGCCTCGACCACCGGATCCTCGCCGATACCGAGGGTGAACCGGTCCGCGTGCACCAAGCCGAGTACCAGCCCGGTCCCTCCGGTCCCCCCGCGCCGCTCGTCACGGACCGCGCTGAGCGTCTTGCCGATCGTCGCTTGATCCGCGTCGACCTCCGCCAGGATGTCGCGCCCGGACTCGACTAGCTGCGCGACCATGTCGCCTGCATGCGGTGTTTCCAGCGTCGTTGCCAGCGTGCGGGCAAGGAGTTCGTTCGCCGACACCGCATGCTGGACCCCGAGTTCGCGCAGCGCTTCCCGCACCGAGCCCGAGCTGACTAGGGCGGTGACGGGCAGGTCGGGAGCCTGCTCGCGCAAGATCACCGCGCTGACGAGCACGTCGCCGTCGCTAGCGCCGGTGATGAGGGCCTGCTGGGCGCCCCTGGGCTTGGCCTTGCTGACTGTGGCGGGATGGGTTGGGTCGCCGCGGACCAGATGCACGTCCGGGCGGATGCCGGCTGGGTCGACGTCCGCGACGAGCACGACGGGGACTCGCGCCGCCGCGAGTTCCTCCAGGATCGCGGGCACGGTGGAGTTCATCCCGAGCACCAGCCGGTACGTACCCACAGGGAACCGTGTTTCCAAGTTCAGTATCCTCCGGATTCCTGCCACCGCGGTCGCGCCGGTCACCAGCGCGAACACCGTGGCCAGTATCGGGATCGTGGTGAGCATGACGGCCGAGGCAATCACCCGTCCGGCACCGTTGTGCGGCGTCACGTCACCGTATCCAACCGTCGTCGCCGTGGTGACCGCCCAGTACAGGCCGGTAGTGAACGGAAGGTCCTGGGTCAGCGCGAACAGCCCGGCACCTGTCAGGACGACCACGATGGCAGCGCTGAGCAGCAAGGCCACGTGCCGCCGGTGCGGCTGACTGAAGACGCGGGTCAGAAGGAATATCACGGCACACATCGTCCCGCAGTCGGCCACCCGATGACGGCTTGCCGGGCCGGCGAATGCCCGGGCGTGAAACACCCGAGTGCTTCGATTTACCCGGCGACCGTGGCCGCGAGTAGCGCGCCAAGCTCCCAACAGGCCTCCAGGTCCTGTGGCGCCCGGCCTGCCCGGCGACACCTCGTGCACGGTAACGCTGGATTTCCCAATGGGGGCATCGCACCTGGCGCAGAAGTGGCATCCTCTAAACATGAGCAGGTCAGGAGACCAGTAATGCCCTAGTAGACCCCAGCCCGGCCGTCCTGACGGCGATTACCCCGCGATCTCGGCGGCCAGCAGCGCGCCCAGCTCCCAGCAGGCGGCCAGGTCCGCCTTGCCGACAGGGCCGGTGACGCTGACCGGCGGCCGGATCTTCCGCCACTGCATGCCGGTGGCGATCGACTCCACAGCGCGCACCGCCCCGGTGGTGTCCAGGTTGCCGTGCACGTACAGGCCGTAGGGCCGCCGCCGGGTTGCCTCAAGGCACGGGTAGTAGATGCCGTCGAAGAAGTGCTTGAGGGCACCGGACATGTAGCCAATGTTGGCGGACGTCCCGAGCAAGAAACCGTCGGCAGTGAGCACATCGGGGGCCGCAGCCGTTAGGGCCGGGCGGATCACCACCTCGACACCCTCGATCTCATCAGTCCGCGCTCCGCTGACCGCCGCCTCGAACATCTCCTGCAGGGCGGGCGACGGCGTGTGGTGGACGATCAGCAGCCTCGGCATGTCCGCTGAGCTTAGACGAGCGGATCGGCGGGTGGATGGTGACTGGCCCTAGCCGTGGCTCGGCTCGCTCTCGCCGAACCCCAGCCGAAGGTACAACGCCGCGGCGCGCGGATTGTCGTCGGCGACGCCGAGGCCAACCTGGCCGAAACCGCTGGCCCTCACCCGCCGTTCCACCGCCCCGATAAGCGAGGTCCCGATGCCCCGTGAGCGCATGTCGTCCGGGAAGACCTCAAGGGCGTTGATCTCCGGGCAGCGCGGAAAGCGTTCCCGGACCGCCGCCGCCGCGCAGCCATCCCACCGGATCTCCGCGTGCCCGCCCGGCACCTCGTCGAGCCACGCGACCAGGTAGCTGCTCGTGCCCCGCTGCTGCCGGGCCAGCCGCCGATGGTGAAAACGCGACGGCCCGCTGGGAATCGCGGCCTCAAGCCGGTCAAGATCCTCCAGCCGGCACAACTCGATGTACACGTTCCGCATGCTATGCCGCGCCGCCGCCCATCCGGTACTCAATATCGCGTAATCGGCCTGCCGGGCGGAAACAATTCGTGCACTCGATCGCTCGCCTGCTCGCAAGGCGGCACCCGGATGGATATGCTCGATGAGCACGTGCCGAAGATTTACCAGATTACCCGCTGCCGTTATCACATAACTTGGCACTCAGAATTCAGCAATGGGGGGATTTGCCATGAACCTGCGCCCAGTCCGTATGCTGCGCGTGTCGGCGGCGGGGGTCACGCTCACCTCGCTCGCGCTGGCCGGGGCCGTCAGCCAGAGCAGCCAGGCCAGCCAGGCCAGCCAGGCCAGCCAGGCCAGCCAGGCCAGCCGGGTCGTAAGCACGGTACCGGCCGCGTATACAGCCCCGGCAGGCAATAGCCACCCGATCTGGGCTTATGTGGTCAACGCGAAATTCGGTACGGTGACCCCGATCAACACCGCGACCAATAAAGCGGGCAAGGCGATCAAGGTCGGCAGCGATTCGGTGGCGATCGCGATCACGCCGAACGGCAAGACCGCAATGGTCGCCAATTACCAATCCGGTACCGTGACCCCGATCAACACCGCGACCAATAAAGCGGGCAATGCGATCAAGGTCGGCAGCGATCCGGTGGCGATCGCGATCACGCCGAACAGCGCGACCGCCTATGTCGTCAATCAGGGGTCCGGCACGGTGACCCCGGTCCCGATCGCGGGCGGTCGCAACGGTCCCGCGATCGCCGTCGGCAGCGACCCGACCCAGATGGCGATCACGCCGAGCGGCGTCACCGGCTACGTCGTCAGCCGCGGCAGCAACACGGTGACGCCGATCCACCTGGCCACTGACACCCCGCTAAGCCCGATCAGCTTCGCCTACTCGTCCGTGACAGCAATCGCGATCGCGCCGAGCCAAAAGACCGTCTACGCCATCATCTCCGCCGAAGGTGTGATAGCCGAGATTCAGACCGGCACCGACACCGTCTCCGGCTACATCGGCGCCGGGCCCGACCCGGTGAACATGGTGATCGCGCCGGGCGGATCGACCGCCTACGTGGTGAACACGCGCTGGGCGACCGGGCGCGTCGACGGCGGGGTGACGGCCATCCGCCTCCCGGCCGGCACCTCCTGGCAGCCGATCGTCCTGAACGGCCAGTCGCCCCGCCAGATCGCGATCGCGCCGAACGGCAAGGCCGTCTACGTCCTCGTCGGCAACACCGCCACCCCGATCTCGACGGCGACCCGCAAGGCAGGCAAGGCGATCGGCGTGGGCCACGACCCCATGGCCCTGGCCATCACGCCCGGCGGCAGCACCGTCTACGTCGTCAACCACAACAGCAACACGGTGACCCCGATCTCGACGACGACCGGCAAGGCCGCCACGCCGATCATCGTCGGCGTGGCCCCCGTCGCCATCGCGATCATGCCCTGACGCCCCGGCCATCAAAGGCGCCCGTCGGCTCAGGTCGGCGGGCGCCTTGCTGCTCAGTTGGCGCTGGAGGCGGCCCAGATGTTGATGCCCGCGTCGACCGCGTCCTTGTCGACCGCGGCCAGTTCGTCCGCGGTGAACGAGGTGTGCCCGGCTGCGCCCAGGTTCTCCTCGAGCTGGGCGATGCTGCTCGCGCCGATCAGCACCGACGTCACCCGCGGGTCGCGCAGCGCCCAGGACAGCGCGAGTTGCGCGAGCGTCTGGCCGCGCGACGCGGCTATCCCGGCCAGCGCGCGGACGTGCGCCAGCGTCGCCTCGGAAAGCTGGTTGGAGGACAGCGACCCGTGCTGGCTGGCCCGCGACCCGGCGGGCACGCCGGAGAGGTACTTCCCGGTCAGCACGCCCTGTGCCAGCGGCGAGAACGCGATGCAGCCCACGCCATCACGGCCGAGCAGATCCAGCAGCCCTCCCTCGATCCAGCGGTTCAGCATCGAGTACGACGGCTGATGGATCAGCAGCGGGGTGCCCAGGCGCCGCAGTATGGCGATGGCCTCCGCGGTACGTTCCGCCGAATAGGAGGAGATGCCCGCGTACAGTGCCCGGCCCGAACGCACCGCGGTATCAAGCGCGCCCATCGTCTCCTCGAGCGGGGTGTCCGGGTCGAAGCGGTGGGAGTAGAAGATGTCCACGTACTCAAGGCCCATCCTGCGCAGCGACTGGTCCAGGCTGGCCAGCAGGTACTTCCGGGAGCTGTGGTCGCCATAGGGCCCCGGCCACATGTCGTAGCCGGCCTTGGTGGAGATGATCAGCTGGTCCCGGTACGGCCGCAGGTCCTCGCGCATGATCCGGCCGAAGTTGATCTCTGCGGACCCATACGGAGGTCCGTAGTTATTGGCCAGGTCGAAGTGGGTGACCCCCAGGTCGAAGGCGCGCCGGATGATCGCGCGCTGGTCCTCGATCGGCTTGCCATCCCCGAAGTTCTGCCACAGCCCGAGTGAGACCTCGGGCAGCAGCAGCCCGCTGCGCCCGCAGCGGCGGTAGGGGAGCTTGCTATAACGGTCATCGGCGGCAACGTAAGTCATGCCAGAAGTCTTTCACGACACATGGAGGAACCCGCGATGTACGACGCGATGCTGGCCGAGACCGTGACGATCGCCGGGCACAACGGCGACCAGATCGAGGCGTACTCGGCGCGACCGCTAAGGCCCGGCCCGGTGGGCGGCGTGGTGGTCATCCACCACCTGCCCGGTTATGACCGCCAGACGGCAGAGTTCACCCGTGCGCTCGCCGCGGGCGGCTACAACGCCGTGATGCCGAACCTTTATCATCGCGAGGCCCCCGGGGCCAGCCCCGACGACGCGATGGCGGCGGCCAGGGCTAGCGGCGCGATACCGATCCCGGACGGGCGGATCGTCGGTGAGGTCGCGGGCGCCGCCGCCTACCTGCGCGGGCTGAGCAACTCCAACGGCAAGATCGGCGCGATCGGTCACTGCTCAGGCGGCCGGCAGGCGTTCCTCGCCGCGGTCAGCCTGCCGATTGACGCGGCCGTGGACTGCTACGGCGGATACGTCGTAGGCACCCCGCCCGAGGGCCACCCGCTGCACGGCGTCGCCCCGCTGGTCAACCGGGCACCCGACCTGAGGTGCCCGCTGCTCGGCCTGTTCGGGAAGGACGACGCGGCGCCCTCGCCGGCCGACGTCGCGGAGCTCGAGGAGGCGCTCAAGGCGGCGGGCAAGACCTACGAGTTCCACTCCTACGAGGGGGCTGGCCATGCGTTCCTTCAGGTTGACCGGCCAAACTACCGGCCAGATGCCGCGGTGGACGCCTGGCAGAGGATCTGGGCGTTCTTCGGTCGTTACCTGTTATCGTCGATCGGGAGAGGAGTCCGCATGTGCACCTACCTGACGGAGAAGGTCCTTATCAGCGGCAGCGGGAAGGGGCCGTCCGGCTGGTTTAAGCTGACCGACGCGAGCGTGTATTTCGACCACCCGGTGCACGCGCAAGCCGAGCACACGCTCAACATCGACTTCCTCGACCCCGCCGCGGGCCCGTCGGCGCGGGTCGCCGTGGAGCTCACCGCGGAATCGGCGCGGGTCCTGGCGCAGGCGATCCAGGCCACCCTGGACTCCGCCCCGCCGGGCCTGATCACCTGACGCCGCCGCCGGATCACGCCAGGCTCCGGGCACCCGGGTCCGAAATGTCAGTGCCCCGTGCGAGTATGCGGGTAAGGCAATGGCATACCCGGGATGGAGGCCGCGATGCGGTTCGAGGTGGAGCGGGACGCGCTGGCTGAGGCGGTCGCCTGGGTAGCGCGCGCGCTGCCGTCCCGGCCGGTGCTGCCGATTCTCTCCGGCATGATGCTGCACGCGGCAGTCGGCGCGCTGACGCTCTCCTGCTTCGACTACGAGGTGTCAGCCAGGATCCAGCTGGACGCGGAGGTGACCGAGCCGGGAACCGCGCTCATCCCAGGCAGGCTGCTTGCCGAGATCACCCGCAGCCTGCCATCACTGGCCGTTGAGGCTGTCCAGGGCCCGGATGACCTGACCCTGACCTGCGGCGAGGCATCCTTCACCCTGGTCACGCTGCCCGTGCACGAGTATCCGAGGCTCCCCGAGCTGCCGCGGCTGGCGGGCACGGTCGACGGCGGCGCGTTCGCCACCGCGATCGGCCAGGTCGTCCCCGCCGCCAGCCGCGACGACACGCTGCCCGTGCTCACCGGGGTGAACATGGAGTTCGAGGCGGACGTCATCACCATGGTGGCCACCGACAGGTACCGGCTGGCCATCCGGGAGCTCGGCTGGAATCCCGCCGAGCCGGACACGAAGAGCACGCTGCTCGTGCCGGCCAGGACGCTGGCCGACGCGGCGCGGATGATGGCGACGGGCGTGCCGGTGCGCGTCATGACGCGCACCGAGGAAGCGGAGGGTCGGGCCCGCTCGGCCGAGGCGACGATCGGGTTCGAGTCGGCCGGCCGTCGGCTGACCACGCGCCTGATCTCTACCGAATACATCAAGTATTCCTCCCAGTTCCCCAAGGAATTCGGCAGCCGCGGTGACATGCCTGCGGTCCAGCTCACCGAGGCGGTCAGGCGGGTGGCGCTCGTCGCGGAACGGGGCAGCTCGGTGCGGCTGTCGTTCGGCAGCGGGAAGGTCACGATCGAGGCCGGCACCGAGGGGCAGGCGCGGGCGCGGGAGACCGTCCTCGCCGAGTTCTCCGGCGACCAGACCACGATCGCGTTCAGCCCGCAGTACCTGCTCGACGGCCTCGGCGCCGCGCTGACGGCGGCCACCGAGGCCGACCAGAAGACCGACCAGGACGCCAGGCAGGCCGAGACAGGAGATCAGGCGCGCATCAGCCTGCAGTTCACCAGCCCGACCAAGCCGGCCGTCATCACCGGAGGCGCAGGAAACGCGCAGATGGCAGCGAAGCATGCGCCGGACTTCCGCTACCTCGTGGTGCCGCTGCGCTCGCTGACCAGCGTCTGATCGCTAGGGGATTGGCCTGCCCCAGGGGTGCGGCCCGGATGGGTACCCGGGCCCGGGGTAGGCATGGCGGTACATCCAGGCCATGATCAAGATCCAGGTGGCGAAGGCGAAAAGCATCAGCGCGAGGACCAGGAAGCGGCCCGCGTCCTGCGGCGGCCCCTGCCGTTCTGGCCGGGGCCGCGCCGGCCTGGGGGGACGGGGGAGATCGGCCATCAGGCTGTCGATCTGCCGCTGCGTCTTGGCGGTCAGGGCTGAGTCGATCCGCTCGGTCAGCTCGTCGAGGGTCAGCCGCCCTGCTGCAAAGTGCTCCCGCAGCTGGGCCATGGTGGCGTCACGTTCCGCGTCGCCGATCCGGACGTCGTAGTCGTACCGGGTGTGCCCGGGCACGCGCCATCCGGGTACGAGCTGTTCGAGCGGCTGTCCCGCGTCTGGGTCTTGTTGCATCATTCCGGTTCGGACGTCGTATCGCCTGGTCATCTGGTTTCCGGATTCGCCGGGCCGACTACCTGTCTTCCACCATAAGTCGAGGCAGCCCGGTGCGGAACCAGGTACAGGGCAGAATCCGGTTATTACCGCCTGCGGGGCCCCTTGGGTCCGCGCGGCCCCCTCGAGCCCGACCCACGGCGCCGCGCGCCGCCGAACAGTCGCCGCAGGAACGCGATCGCGGCGATGATCAGCACGACGGCGATCGGCCGGTCCCCGCCGCCGATGCCGAACAGGAAGAGGCTGCCGATGATCACGCACATCCAGACCAGCGCAAGGACCGGCGCGAACGGCCTTCCGTAGCTGCCGCCGGACCGTCGGCCGTCGTTCGGCGAGCCGTAGTTCCAAGCCGACCCGGGCAGTCCCACCTGTCCCCCCGTGGTCCCGGGGCCGCCGGCCGTTGCCCCCGCGGTCGGCCGCGCGACGTGCGGCAGGTCGCGCATCACCTCGTTCAGGTCCGCCTTGGTCTTGGCCGCGAACGCGAGGTCGAGGCGCTCGTTCAGCTCGTCAAGCGTGAGCCGCCCGTCAGCGTAGTGATCACGCAGCTGCGCAGCGACCGCGTCCCGTTCGGCGTCCCCGACTCGCACGTTGAATCCTGTTGCCATCGTGCCCTCCGTAAGGCAGTGCGGGGAGATCCCAAGTACCTTGCACGATATATCGCGAACAGTCGATGAGCAAGAAGGATCGGCCCCACGGCGTCCAATTCGGAGCTAACTCTAAGCTTCGACCAGCCGCCCACAAGCCGACGCGATCCGGCCGTCAGGCGACCCTGCGCGCCCCGGGGCCGGGCACCGGCGTGACGTCGCGGGCCGACTCCAGCACGTGCCCGGCCTCGCAGCGCAGCTGCAGCCGCACCGGCTCCCTGCAGTCGCGGTGCCGCAGCAGGACCTGCGGGCCCGCGGGGCCGACCGCGTACTTGTTACCCCATTCCATCATCGCCACGAGCACCGGGTAGAGGTCCAGGCCCTTGTCGGTGAGCCGGTACTCGTCCCGGCCGCGCTGGCCTTGCTCCCGGTACCTGACCTTGCGCAGCAGGCCCTCCGTCACCAGCCGGGATAGCCGCTGGCTGAGCACCTGCCTGGGCAATCCGGTGCGGCGCTGCATGTCGTCGAAGCGGCGCACGCCGTTGAACGCCTCGCGGAGCACGAGGAACGTCGGCCGCTCCCCGAAGATCCCCACCGCCGCGCCGATCGCGCAGTTGGCCGAGTCGTAATCCAGAATCCAGGGCCTGTCCATGACACGCATGCTAAGTCCAGTTGACAGACTCAGCAATCCGGAGGAATGCTGAGTCCATGACCCGAACCCAGCCTGCGCAAGCCGCCCGCGCCGACGGCCCCGCCGCCGTGATCCGGTCCGCGCGCCCGGCGGATGAGGCCGCCCTCGGCGGCTTCTTCGCCGTGCTCTCGCCGCGGAGCCGCTACCTGCGGTTCTTCGGCCCGGTCACGCCGGGCCCGGCCCTGCTCCGCCGACTGCTCGGCGACGTCGAGGATGTCGACGCCGTGGTCGCAGTCCGCGGCGGCCTCATCATCGGGCACGCTATGGCCGCGGACCTGGCCGGACGGGTGAGCGACATCGGCGTGGTGGTGGCCGACGCGTGGCAGGGCAGGGGAGTGGGTGCGGCGCTGACGCGCGCGCTGGTCACCGGCGCCCAGGCTCGCGGCCTGACCTCGATGACGATGGACGTGCTGCCCGGCAACCACCAGGTCATCGCCATGATCTGCGCGCATTGGCCCGCGGCCCGCATCAGCCGCACGCCGGACGGCCTTACCATCCGCATCCGGCTCGAGCGCCAGTACCAGCAACCGTCGGCGGCCACCGCCTAACGGTGCTGCCGGGCCGGGCCGCCTATCACGGCCTGCCTTTGCTCTTCGGCGCCGGGCTCTTCTCCTTTTTAGCCCGAACGAGCCGTGGTGCGCCCGCCGGGCCAGCTCATCCCGCCGGGTTGTACCACTCTTCGCCGGCCGGCAGCAGGCTGTCAGCCTGCGCGGGACCCCAGCTGCCCTGGGCGTAGGACGGCACGGGAACCACGTCCCCGAGCACCGGGTCGACCACCCGCCAGGCCGCCTCGACCGTCTCCTGGGAGGCGAACAGCCAGCGTTCCCCATTGAGCGCGGCCCCGATGAGCCGGTCGTAGGGCAGCATGTCCTCGCCGGGATGCTCGGCGAAGCACAGTTCCTCCGGCTCGGGCTGCCAGCCCGCGCCTGGCTTCTTGCCGGTCAGCGTCAGGCTGACCCGGTTCTGCGGATTGACCCGGAACCGCAGCACGTTCGCGGCCATCTGGTCGCCCATCCCGAACGGGTCGTGCGGCGGGCGCCGGAACCTGACCGTGACCTCGGTCGCGGTCACCGGCAGGCACTTGCCCGCCCGGATCAAGATCGGCACGTCGGCCCAGCGCCAGGAATCTGCGGCGAGCCTGATCGCCGCGTAGGTCTCGGTCACCGACTTCGGGTTCACTCCGGCGACCTGCAGGTATCCGTCGTACTGGCCCTTGACGGTGAGCTCGGGGGTCAGCGGCCGCAGCGCGCCGAGGAGCTGCGCCTTGGACGACCGCCAGGAGTCCAGGTCGTTACCGTCCGGCGGCTCGGCCAGCACGGTGGCCAGGACCTGGAGCAGGTGGTTCTGGATCACGTCCTTGATCGCGCCGGTCTTGTCGTAGAAGGCGCCCCGGTCGGCGACGTCGAACGCCTCCGCCATCGTGATCTGGATGCTCTGCACGTAGTTCCGGTTCAGCACCGGCTCGATGGTCGAGTTGGCGAACCGGACGAACATCAGGCTGTCCACCGGCTCCAGGCCGAGCCAGTGGTCGACCCGGTAGATGTCGTCCTCGGCGAAGTAGGCGTGCATGGTCGCGTTCAGCTGCTGGGCGCTGGCCAGGTCGTTGCCGAACGGCTTCTCCACCATGACCCGCCCGCCGGCCGTCCGTCCCGCCTTGGAGATCCCCTCCGCGATGCGCCCGAACAGCGCCGGCGGCACCTCCAGGTAGAACAGCGCCGGGCCCGGGCCCATCGCCTGCGACATGGCCGCATAGGTCGCCGGGTCGTCCAGGTCCCCGTCCACGTAGCGCAGCAGGCTCAGCATCTTGGCCGCGGCCGGGCTGCCCGGATCGATCTTGTGCGCCTGAAGCGAGGCGGTCGCGTAGTCGCGGAACTGGTCCAGGCCCCAGCCGCTCTTGGCCACCCCGGTCACGGGCACGTCGAGCACGCCCCGCTCGACCAGCCCTACCAGCGCGGGAAACGTCTCCAGCTTCGCCAGGTCGCCCGTGGCACCGAAGATAACCAGCGAGTCAACGTGATCAGTGCTCATGTCCGCCCTCTCGACGTGGAACCCATGGCCTCCGGGGCCCTCCAAGGACCTATCCTGCCGTACGCTCGTTTGGCCCCGCCCCGGGGTCGGCGGCTCCGCAACGACCACGGCCCCGACTCGCTCCCTAGAGGCGGAATACTCCGACGCCCGCGTTGCTTGAGATAGATGCAAACGCATATATCTTGGAGGCAGGCCATGCAGTTCGGGATCTTCTCGGTCAGTGACATCACCCGGGATCCCGTGTCGGGCGAGACGCCGAGCGAGGCGGAGCGGATCGACGCGGTCGTGCAGATCGCGCAGAAGGCCGAGGAGGTCGGGCTCGACGTGTTCGCGATCGGCGAGCACCACAACCCGCCGTTCTTCTCCTCCGCGCCGACGACGCTGCTGGCGTACATCGCGGCGACCACGAAGCGGCTGATCGTGTCCACGGCGACGACGCTGATCACGACCAATGACCCGGTGCGCATCGCGGAGGAGTACGCGATGCTGCAGCACCTGTCGAAGGGCCGGATGGACCTGATGCTCGGCCGCGGCAACACGGCCCCGGTGTATCCGTGGTTCGGCAAGGACATCCGAGAGGGCCTGCCGCTGGCGCTGGAGAACTACAACCTGCTGCACCGGCTCTGGCGCGAGGACGTCGTGGACTGGCAGGGCAAGCACCGCACCCCGCTGCAGGGCTTCACTTCGATCCCGCGGCCGCTGGACGACGTGCCGCCGTTCGTGTGGCACGGCTCGATCCGCACCCCCGAGATCGCCGAGCAGGCCGCGTACTACGGGGACGGCTTCTTCGCCAACAACATCTTCTGGCCCAAGGAGCACTACATCCGGCTGATCGAGTTCTACCGGCAGCGCTACGCGCACTACGGCCACGGCTCGCCGGCGCAGGCG
>Ga0181525_10000905_pt1 | contig 25791 bp, 20 predicted proteins | sample PEATcosm2014_Bin_48_FD_121100 | JGI IMG/M metagenome (GOLD analysis project Ga0181525, IMG submission 121100) | Peatland microbial communities from MTU Mesocosm Facility, Houghton, MI, USA - PEATcosm2014_Bin06_10_metaG | ecosystem: Environmental > Terrestrial > Soil > Wetlands > Peat | place... | reverse complement strand
TCGCGTTAGGATTGGCAGCCAGCGGTATGGCGGCTGAATTTAAGGGCTTCGTCGAGGACACCATGTGCTCGAAGACTCCGGCCATGAAAGACGATGCAGCCTGCGCGCAGAAGTGCATCAAAGGTGGCAGCCCCGCCGTCCTCGTTACGGACGATGGCAAGATTTACAAGATTGCGGAACAGGACAAGATCGTCCCGCACGCGGGAATGAAAGTCACTGTGACCGGCACGCTCAAGGGCGACACGATCTCGGTCGCCAGCGTCAAATAATCGGGAGCGCCGGCGGTCGCATTTCGCCGCCGGTGACTTTCAGATCTCCCGCCGCCCTTCCATTGCTTTCCACATCGTCACCTCGTCGGCGAATTCCAGATCGCTGCCGACCGGAATGCCCATCGCGATACGCGTCACTTTGACGCCCAGCGGTTTCATCAGGCGCGAAAGATACACCGCCGTGGCTTCGCCCTCCACCGTCGGATTGGTAGCAACGATCAACTCGTGCACTTCGCCCGAGTGCATTCGTTCCACCAGGTTCGCGATGCGCAACTGCTCCGGGCCGATCCCGCGCAGGGGCGAAATGGCGCCGTGCAGTACGTGATAAATACCGCTGAACTGGCGCGTGGTCTCAATGGGCAGCACGTTGTGCGGCTCCTCCACCACGCAAATCACGGAACGGTCGCGGTGCGGATCGCGGCAGTAATTGCACAGCTCGCCGTCGCTGATGTTATTGCAGACGGCGCAGATTCCCAGCTTGTCCTTAACGTCCACCAGCGCCTGCGCCAGCCGCTCGGCATTTTCGCGCTCGCTGCGCAACACGTGGAAGGCGAGCCGCTGCGCGGACTTTTGCCCGATTCCAGGCAGGCGCTTGAACTCCTGAATCAGACGAGCGAGCGGTTCGGCGAAGTCCGGCATCGAGGCGTTTGGCCAGAAGCTTTTTAGCTAAAACATCCCCGGCGGAAGTCCCAGACCGCCCAGCAGCCCGCTCATCTTTTCCTGCGACGCTTCGTCCACTTTTTTGGAGGCTTCGTTGAACGCCGCCATCACCATATCCTGCAGCATCTCGACGTCGCCGGCCACTTCGGGATCGATCTTCACCGCGGTGACATTCTTCTTGCCGTCCATGTGCACCGTGACCATACCGCCGCCGGCCGAGGCGTCCACGCGAATGAGCGCAATCTCCTCCTGCATCTTCTTCTGCATCTGCTCGGCCTTTTGCATCATGGCCTGCATATTTCCGGGAAGTTTCATATGCCCTGCCTTATTCCTTTAGATTACGCACCTGACGGACCTGCGCGTCCGGGAACAGCTCCTGGAAGCGCTTCACGTCCGGGTGCGCCAGCGCGCGCTCGGATACATCGTCCCTGGATTTCGAGAGCGCCGTCGCATGCACGCGGGGCGTTCCGAACGAAATTTCGAAGCGCATGGCCCGTCCGGCAGCTTTCTGCACGACCTTCAGGATATCCTTTTCATTCATGAAGAGCCGGTAGTCGTCGGGCGTGACAAACATCAATTTGCCCTCCGATTCGGCGACTTCTGAATGTTCGATGGCGTCCGCGGTAGTTGGCATACCGAACTCGGTGGCGACAGCGTGGAGGCGATCCTTCCAGGGGCCCGTGGGCGCACTCGCCGCAGCCGTCGCGCTGCCCGCAAGGGCCGTACTCCCCGCAGGCGGCTGGCTTGCTGGGGCTGGGGATTGTGGACTAAGGCTAGGGGGCGCGGCCGCTCTCGCCGCTGGTGGCGCCGACGGTTTGCGAGCCGGAGCGGGAGCCGAACCGCTTCCGCCCAGATCGGCCAGCGCATCCTCAATGGCTACCAACTTGCCTGCCGCGATCAATCGCAAAAGGCCAATTTCCAGATGCAGACGGGGCTGCAAAGAGAACTGCAAATCCTTGAACAGATCCAGCGTGAGCTGTAAATAGCGGGTCAGATCTTCCTCGGAAAAACCGCTGGCGGCCTCGGCCAGCCGCTCCTGCTCATACGCCGACGCCGCGATCAGCCTGGTACCGGGGCCCGCCACCTTGGCCACCAATAAATTGCGGAAGTACCGCGCCAGCTCGCGGCAAAAGTGTTGCAAGCTGCGCCCGTTGCGCTCCAGGTCCATGACCAGATCGAGCATTTTGCATGAATCTTCAGCCTTGAGGGCAGCGGTTACTTCGCCCAGCGAATCGAGCGAAAACATCCCGAGCATCCCGCGCACCTGGGTCGCGTCCAGTTTTTCTCCGCAGCACGCAATGGCCTGATCGAGCGCCGACAGTGAATCGCGAACGCTGCCCTCGCCGGCCTGCGCCAGTACGCTCAGCACTTCGGGGGTGGTCTCAATCCCCTCCTTGGCGCAAATCTCTTCCATGCGTTTCACCACCTCGGCGAAATCGACCGAGCGGAAGCTGAACTGCTGGCAGCGCGACGCGATCGTAGTTGGAATTTTGTGAACTTCGGTGGTACACAAAATGAATACGGCCCATTCCGGCGGCTCCTCCAAGGTCTTTAGCAGGGCATTAAAAGCTTCGCTGGTGATCTGATGCGCTTCGTCGACGATAAAAACCTTGTAACGGTCCCGTGCCGGCCGGTAACGCACGTTCTCGCGCAGCTCGCGCATTTCGTTGATGCCGCGATTGGACGCCGCATCGATCTCGATGACGTCGGGCGAATTGCCGGCCGCGATCTCCAGGCAACTGGTGCAAACGCCGCAGGGCGTCGCCGTTGGGCCGTGGATGCAGTTCAGGCAGCGCGCCAGAATGCGAGCCACGGTGGTTTTGCCTGTCCCGCGCTGGCCCGACAAGATATAGCCGTGCGCGATGCGCCGCTGCGCGATGGCGTTTTCGAGCGTGGTGCGGACGTGCTCCTGGCCGATCAGCTCCGCAAACGTTTGCGGTCTGTATTTCCTGGCGATGACCTGATACATGGAAGAAATAGGCGGAAGTATCGACCCCAAGGGGGGTATGCCAGACCCCGGGTGATCCGCGGCACACGGATTGAACCGTTACCGTTGCTTCCTTCCGGACCTGGCGGGGTTCACAGCCATCCGTTGCACGAAGCCCGGAGCCTGACAACTTCTCATGCTAGCATGCGGGGTCGGGAAGGCGAGCGGTGGCCGGTTTCCGACATCGGGACCTCCCGGGCGGCGTTACGAGACGGTGTGGGCGGATATCAGGAACAGGCCGTTTCACGGCGATTGGACGACGAGCTAGTGCCCGCGCGGCCTTCCCTCCCTTCACCGCAACCCAAGCAGACCACCGTTGCGTAGCAATTCGTAAAGGTACGGCCTGCGTCGCCGGGGCCGATCGGAGCAGCGCCAGCAGCGTCGCCACATCTCCGCTCGCGCGGTGCGGCCGCGGGTTTTCAATAGGATGCGCCGACGCGAGGTCCTCTAGCTGCTAGCAGCTAGCGAGCGGCTTTCAAAACCCTTCGCCCACCAGTCAATATCGTCTCGCGAGCACAGCCGGGTCGTGTCACGAGATGAAGGCATTAGTTGCCCCACGAAGCCGCGATCGAAGGCCGCAAAATGTGCCACCACAAAATCGGCCTGTCGCAGCATTGTTCGGATGCGGCGGTAGTCGAACCGAATGCCGCGCACTCAGCGCCGCGTGATTCCGTGAACTCTAGCCGTGCATAATTGAATCTGGAGCGGCTACGCGCATCGCCATCGTCTCCGACATTCACGGCAACAGCACCGCTTTCGAAGCCGTGCTGGCAGATCTGCGCGAGACCGCACCCGATCTGATCCTGCACGGCGGCGATCTGTCTCAGGGCGGCGCGAGCCCGGCGGAAATTGTCGATCGCATCCGCGATCTCGGCTGGCAAGGCGTGGCTGGCAATACGGATGAAATGCTTTTCGCTCCCGAATCGCTGGAGGAATTTGCGAAGGACTCGCCGCATCTGGAGCCGCTTTGGAACGCAATCCGGGAGATGGCAGCCGCCACCTGTGAAGCGTTGGGAGAAGAGCGAATAGCCTGGCTTCGCACGCTACCGCGCATTCAGAAGCACGGGCCGATGGCGCTGGTGCATGCCAGCCCCGAAAGCTTGTGGCGAGCGCCGGCGCCGGAAGCCACGGATGCCGAATTGGAGTCCTTCTATGCGCCGCTAGGCCAGCCCATCGCCGTCTACGGACACATACACCGTTCGTATGTTCGCAACCTCGCGGCAATCACGGTCGCCAACACCGGCAGCGTCGGCCTTTCTTACGATGGCGATCGCCGCGCTGCTTACCTGCTGCTCGACGATCTGCAGCCGTCAATCCGGCGCGTGGAGTATGACCTGGACCGGGAGCTGAAGGCGCTCACCAACAGCGGACTCCCTCATTCGGATTGGATAGCCAGAACCCTGGCGAGCGCCAGCCCGCAAATGCCCTAGCCCCAATGCTGTTCACTTATGAGGCGCTGGTACACGCGACTTTTAGTCGCGTCTCCACTATGCGGAACACAAACGCGGCTGAAGCCGCGTGTACCTTTGGCACAGCCAGCCTAAATGAACAGTATTGGCCCTAGCCCGCTCTATTCGCTTGCATGATACGCTTGCATGCAGTGTTGATCGCAGAGCCCGCGGGGCAGCGCAGGTCCTCGCGAAACTCCGGCTGAAATACCGCTTCACGCTTGCCCCTTTTACGCTCGCTTGGCCGCGCCAAGGCCCATCCACCGCAATCGAAGCGCCTTCAGGAGCCGCCGGGCGTTAGCGGGCGATTGAAGCAGATGCGCCGTATCCATCAAGCCTGCCAATTCACCCGGCGGAAACAAGCGCTACATCAGGCGAGCCTCGCCTTCGGATAATCACCACTTCATGATCGTCCACCACTTGATCCAGCACCGCGGCAAGATTGGCGCGCAGGCGCTATAGGTGGTCTCGATTATTGAATTTAATGGTATTTGATTCCGGTACGTCCGTTCTTCGCGCTATCTCGCCGCCTCCCGAAACAGCGCTAACACCGCACCCTGCGGATCCGCCACAATCGCGATACGGCCCACGCCCTCAAAATCCGTCGGCCGCAGCCGGATGCTGGCTTTCATCCCCTTCCCGCTTTCAACCGCCTGATCCACATCGGACACCGCGAAATAAATGAGCCAGTGGGGAGGCTCCTTTTCGCTGCCCGGATGCGCGGGCGGAATGCCGCCGATATAGTTTTCTCCATTCACGATGTGCAGATAACCGGATTCCTTTCCCTGCCCCGGCGTCAGCTTCCATCCAAACAAACCTTCGTAAAATGTTTTCGCGCGCGCCTGGCCGGGCGTATTTAAATCGGCCCAGCAAAAAGCGCCCGGCTCTCCGGTCACGCCGATGCCGCTGCGCTGCTTTGCTTCCCACAACGAAAGATAAGCGCCCGTAGGGTCCTGAATCAGGACTGCCCGGCCTCTGTCCCCCACATCGAACGGGCCTTCCAGAACCTTGCCTCCCAGCTCCGCGGTTTTTTTGGCCGCTTCGTCCGCGCTGGCCACCGCCACATACAGATGCCAATGAGGCGGAACGCCGGCGGCGCTTTCCCCCGGGCTGATCGCGAATGCTCCGGCCGCGATCCGGCCCTGAAGCTCCAACAAACTGTAAATGGTCTTCGGACCGGTGGGAACTTCGCGAACGGTCCATCCGAAAAGCTCGGTATAAAAACTTTTCGCCGCATTCCAGTCTGACGTTGCCAGTTCAATCCAACAGAATTCACCAGGCGCAAAGCGTTCCACGGTCGGCATGAATGGATTATAAACCAGCAGTCATAACACAGCGGCCTATGATGGAAATGAGGCGTTCCCGCGATCTCCATGATCTCTATTTCACCTGGCGAATCGCGCTCCTTGTTCTATGTGCGCTGGCGAGGAACCCCATTCTGGAAGTTGTGCCAGGCGCCACGTTCCTGTTGCGCGAAGGTCCGCGCGTAGTGGGATTCGGACAACTGTCCCAGCCGCGGGAGGCGCACCCGGCCAGCCCGATGTTACGCTGGAATTACATCCATGCCGCTATCCGCTTCCTTCTTCGGCCAGAAGTTTGCCATCACGGAGCAGGACCTCGAATCCTATTTGTCCGAGGCGCTTGCCGCCGGGGGCGACTACGCCGACTTGTACTTCGAATACCTGGCAACCAGCCAACTGACCATCGATGAATCCATCGTGAAGAGCGCGGTGCAAGGCGTCTCGCTGGGCGTGGGCGTGCGCGTCATATCGGGCGAGCGCACCGGCTACGCGTATAGTGGCGACTTGAGTCCCGAGAAGATCCGCAAGGCGGCTCGCGTCGCGGCCTGCATCGCGAACGGGCCATCGAAGGTAGAGAAGACGGGTTTTGAAGAGACGCGCCGCCGCGATCTTTATCCGGTGGTCACCGCGCCGAGCGAAACCAGTCTGGCCGAGCGAGTGGAACTGGTGAAGCGGGCGGACCATGCGGCTCGCGCGGCGGACCGGCGAGTGTTTCAAGTGCAGGCCAGCTACCTGGACAGCTTGCGGCAGGTGCTGGTGGCCACCAGCGACGGCGTTTTGAGTACGGACCGGCAGCCGTTGGCGCGCCTGGGCGTGTCGGTGCTCGCGCGCCAGGGCGATGGGGTCCCGCAGCGCGGTTATTCCGGCGGCGGCGGGCGCGTGGGGCTGGATTTTTTCGAGACTGAAAAGACGCCGGAACATTTCGCGCTGGAAGCGGTTCGGCAGGCTATTGTGCTTTTAGATGCAGCTCCCGCGCCCGCCGGTGAGATGACCGTAGTGCTGGGGCCCGGATGGCCCGGCGTTTTGCTGCACGAAGCGGTGGGCCACGGGCTGGAAGCGGATTTCAATCGCAAGAAGGTTTCTGCCTTCAGCGGCCTGATTGGCCAGCAGGTGGCCAGTCCGCTGTGTACCGTGATCGACGACGGCACCATTCGCAACCGCCGTGGATCGCTGAATGTGGACGACGAAGGCGCAACTACACAGGAGAACGTCCTGATCGAGAAAGGGATTCTGCGCGGGTATCTCTACGACAAGTTATCCAGCCGGCTGCTGGGGTCGCGGACCACGGGCAGCGGCCGACGCGAAAGCTACCAGCACATCCCGATGCCGCGTATGACCAACACCTTTATGCTGGCGGGCGACAGCGATCCCGCGGACATCATCCGGTCCACATCGCGCGGACTGTATTGCGCAAACTTCGGCGGCGGCCAGGTGGATATCACCAGCGGCAACTTCGTATTTAACGCATCCGAGAGCTATCTGATCGAAGACGGCCGCATCACCCGGCCAGTACGCGGCGCGATGCTGACAGGCAACGGCCCGGAAGCACTCAAGCACGTGAGCATGGTAGGGCACGATTTAAAGCTCGACGAAGGCATGGGCATCTGCGGCAAAGAAGGACAAAGCGTGCCGGTGGGCGTCGGCATTCCCACCATCAAGATAGATCGCATGACCGTGGGCGGCACAGCAGGCTGAGATGCTGGACCCGGAACTCGCGCGCCAAACAGTCCGCCTGGCGATAGAGCGCGGCGCAACTGACGCTGAATGTACGCTAGCCGACGGCCACGAATTTTCGGCTGAGGTGCGGATGCGCGAGCTGGAAAAATTGAAAGACGCCGGGTCGCACCGCGCCGGGTTGCGCGTTTTGCTTGGCAAACGTGTGGGATCTGCCCATACTTCGGATCTTTCGAGCGCCGGAGTGCAGCAGATGGTGGAATCGGCGCTGGCCGTGGCGGCCATTTCTACCGAAGATCCTTACGCGGATCTGCCCGATCCATCGGAACTCGGATCGCTGGCCGGCGATCTGCAACTCTATTCGGAAGACATTCAAAACATCGATACGCCCGCGCGCATCCAGGCCGCCATCGAGACGGAAGAGGCTGCGCTTTCCTGGGACCCGCGCATCACCAACTCGGAGGGTGCGTCCTTCAGCGCATATTCCGGCGAGCGCGTGTTCGCAAATTCGCGGGGTTTTTTAGGCAGCTATCGCACCAGCAGTTGCTCGCTGAGCGCCACTCCGGTGGCTCGCCAGGGCGACGCCATGGAACGGGATTTCTGGTATTCGTCGGCGCGCAGCCATTCGAAGCTGGAGAGTCCGGCCGCGGTGGGACGCCGCGCCGCCGAGCGCACTGTACGACGTCTGGGCGCGCGCAAACTCCCGACGCAAAAGGTTCCGGTGATCTTCGATTCGGTGACCGCGCGATCGCTGATCGGTAATATTTTCGAAGCCGTGGAGGGCGATGCGATTTATCGTAAGGCGTCCATTCTGGCCGGAAAGCTGGGCGAGCGTATCGCATCTGAGAACGTTACGGTGATCGACGACGGATGCATCCCGGGACTGTTCGGGACGTCGCCTTTCGACGACGAGGGCGTTCCGTCGCGCCGCACCGTGGTGATCGATCGCGGCGTGCTCAAAAGCTACCTGCTGAACAGCTATACGGCGAGCAAGCTGGGCATGCGCACCACAGGCAACGCCGCGCGCGGCGTAACAGGAAATGCGGGCGTGGGGCACGGCAATTTCTTTCTGCAAAAGGGCGAGCGAGCGCCCGAAGATCTGATTCGTGGAGTGAGCCGGGGCTTGTACGTGACGGAACTGATCGGACACGGCGTCAACATCGTCACCGGCGATTATTCGCGCGGCGCCGCGGGCCTGTGGATTGAGAACGGCGAGTTCGCTTATCCTGTCTCTGAGATTACCATCGCGGCGAACCTGCGCGAAATGCTGATGGATGTTGAGGCGGCGGGCTCAGACCTGGAATTTCGAGGCTCAGTAGCATCGCCCACTCTGTTGATCCGGGAGATGACAGTTAGTGGACAGTGAAAGTGACCGGTAAGACCGCACTTTACGTGCTGGTGATCGCCTTCGCGCTGGCGGGCGGTCTGCTTTGGTTTGTCAATCGGCCCAAGCCCGTGCAGGCCACCGCGCCGCTGTCGCAGGACGCCAAGGCCTATGTTCGAAACCTGCAGCTCACCGACGTGACCATGAAGGCCACCGAGAGCTACGTGGGGCAGACCGTCACCGAAATTGAAGGAAAAATCGCGAATGGGGGCAGCCGCACCGTGCAACACGCCGAAGTATACTGCGTCTTTTATAATTCCTACGGCGAGGTGATTATGCGCGAGCGCGTTCCTATAGTAGTCACCGGCCTCAAGCCTGGAGAGACGCGAACCTTCCGGCTTCCGTTCGACGATATTCCGGGCAGCTGGAACAATCAGATGCCGCAGTTGGTGATCGCCGGAATTGAGTTTATTTGATGGCGAGAATTCTGGTGGTGGAGGACGACCCCAGCCAGCTCGAAATTCGCAAACAAATTCTGGAAAACGCTGGTCACCAGGTGGTTACCGCGCAAGACGCATCCGAAGCGCTGGAGCGCTGGCCAGGTTGCGCACTGGTGCTGATGGACCTGCGTATACCAGAGCCGGAAGACGGTGCGCGATTGATTCAAGCCGTCCGTTGTAAAGCGCGGATTATCGTGCTGACCGGCGGCGCAGTGGATCCCGCACTGTCCGTGGATGAGATTTTGACGAAACCCTGCCCATCGCGCCGATTGCTCGAGAGCATCGATAAATGGATATCCGCGCTGAGTTAAGTAGACGAATGAACTGGTTTTCCACCGAAGATGGGTCTTGCCGCACCGCGCCGCAGGACCAGTAAAGCTATTCCGGCAGCCAGCGTCGCAAGCGAGATCCACTGGGTGTAGGAAAGTCCGAAGTGCAGGCCCTGTTCGTGGAAACGGAAAAATTCGATGCCGAAGCGCGCGGCGGAATAAAGCGCCAGATACCAGCCCAGAATGGCGCCCGCCGTGTGGGTCTTGCCGATTCGAAAATACAGAAACGCGAAAATCAGAGCGTCGGCCAGGCACTCGTAAAGCTGGGTAGGATGCAGCGGAATTCCCAGAGGCACGCCGGTTAATTCGGTGGCGGCGGGGTTGCGGAAGGTTACCGCCCAAGGCGCGTGCGTCGCGACGCCCCAGCAGCAACCCGCCGCAAAGCAGCCGATGCGGCCGATGGCTTGGCCCAGCGCGATGCCGGGAGCGAAAACGTCGCAGGTTTCAAGAATTGGCAGGTGCTGGCGCCGCATGTACAAAATGGCCGTCACAAACGCCACTACGAAACCGCCTTGATACACGCCGGCGGCCTGCAGCGTGCTTAATGAGAACAGCGAACGCGGATCGTTCCAATAGGTTTGGAAATCGAACAGGATCATGAACAGCTTCGCGCCCGCCAGTCCGGCCAGCGCGCAATAGATGGCCAGGTTGGTTACCGGCTCCGGCGGCAGGCTGGCGCGTTTGCCCAGACGAATTATGATCCATAGCGCGGCCAGGAATCCGATGGCCACCAGGGTCCCGTAAGTGGGAATAAAAAAATTGCCGATCGATATTAGTTTAGGAAGCATGGCTGACTTTCCGCTCCTTGGCCCGCCACATGTCCAGCAGCAGCAGGCAGGCGCCAACGGTAATGGCGCTATCGGCCACATTAAAGGCCGGAAAATAGTGCGCGCCCGCGTGTACTTCGATGAAATCCGTCACGCTACCGTTGACAATTCGATCATACAGGTTTCCGAACGCCCCGCCCAGGATGAAGGCGAGGGCAGTGCGTAGAACCGCGCCGTTCCGGGTGGCCGGTCGCAGGAGCATGAAAGAGATCGCAACCAGCACGGCGGCCGAAAATCCGATCAGCAATATGTCCCGCCAGACGCCTGAGGCATTCGAGAGCATGCCGAAAGCGATGCCCGGATTCTCATTGTGGACGATGTTAAACCAGCCCGGAATCACGGTGATGGTGTCGTAAGCACTCACACGCGATTTAATGGCGGCCTTAGTAACACGATCCAGCAGCACAATGATCGCGGCGATCAGAAAAGGGAACAGCCGATCGCGCATTGGTTATTGAATGGCTTCGCTGCAGGCGGCGCAGAGCGTCGGAAATTCGGGGTCGCTTCCGACGTCCAGCGTATATTTCCAGCAGCGCTCGCATCTGACGCCTTCGGCGCGCTGGATTTCCACCGTAACACCGGAGCCGGTTCCCTGCTCCAGTTGAACCTGCGAAACGATGAACACGGCCGGTAGATCCGCGGCATATTCGTTGAGCAGTGGATAAAGATCGGAGCCTGCGGTTAAGATGACGCGCGCTTCAAGAGATTTTCCCACCCGCTTTTCTTCGTCCCGCGCCACCGCGATAGCCTTGAGAACCTGATCGCGAACTTGCATCAACGTATTCCAGTTCGCCAGGCGTTCGCGCTGGGCAAGCGCGATGCCTTGAGTCAATTCGCCGGGCTCGGGAAGCAGAGCGAGGTGAACGCTATCGGGACTTCCCGCCGGCTTGCACAAGTAACCCCAAGTTTCTTCGCAAGTGAAAGACAGCAAGGGCGCGAGCAGCCGCACCAGCGAGTAGGCGATACGATAGAAGGCAGTCTGGGCTGCGCGGCGCGCGACCGATTGGGGAGCGGCGGTATAGAGGCGATCTTTCGCTATGTCGGCCCAGACTGCGCTCAGATCGGTTGTGGCGTAGTCGTAAACCGCGCGGTAAATCTTGTGGAACGCATACTCGTCGTACCAGACACGGGACTTGGCGACTAATTCTTCCGTCTTTAGAAGAATCCACTGATCGATTTCGGGGAGCTGCGCGAACGGGACGACATCGGATTCGGGATTAAAATCGGAAAGGTTTCCGAGCGCGTTGCGAAAGACTTTATTGCGAAGGTTTACGTACGCTTCACTCAGCCTTTTCAGAATGGTGGCCGAAAGCCGCACGTCTTCCACAAAATCGACGGAGGAAACCCACAACCGCAACACGTCAGCGCCGAATTTAGAAATCACTTCCTCGGGCTCTACGCCGATGCCGCGCGATTTGGACATAGCGCGGCCTTGTTCGTCGAGCGTCCAGCCGTTGGTGGCGCATTCGCGATACGGCGCGGCGCCCTTCAGCGCAACGCCGATGAGCAAAGAACTGTGGAACCAGCCGCGATATTGATCGCCGCCTTCGATGTACATATTGGACGGCCATGGCAGCCCGTTCTCCGGCGTCAACACCGCCAGGTGGCTGGAGCCCGAATCGAACCAGACATCCAGAATATCGCTCTCTTTGCGGAATTCGTTCCGGCCGCAACGCGCGCAGACCACGCCCGGCCCAACCAACTCGGCGGCGGAACGTTCGTACCAGACGTCGGCGGTGTATTGATGGAAGAGCGCAACCACGCTATCCAGCACCGTGCGGTCCGTCATCGGTTCCTGGCAGTTTTCGCAATAAAACGCAATAATGGGCACGCCCCACACGCGCTGGCGCGAAATGCACCAATCGGGCCGGGTGGCGATCATGTTGGACATGCGCTCTTCGCCCCAGGCGGGCAGCCACTTCACATCTTTGATCGCCTTCAAGGTTCGGGCGCGAAGATCGTTGCGCTCCATGCCGACGAACCATTGCTCGGTAGCCCGAAAGATTGTCGAATTGTGGCAGCGCCAGCAATGCGGATAGCTGTGTTTGATTTTTTCTTCGCCCAGCAGCGCGCCTTGCGACTTCAGAATTTCGCTGACGATGGGGTTGGCCTGCCAAACGGTCTTTCCGACGATCTCTTCCGGCAGCCGTCCGGCGGCGCCCTCGGCGTGATAGAACTTTCCAGCCGGATCCACCGGACAATAGATGGGCAGCCCGTACTTGACGCCCACTTCGAAATCTTCCTGACCGTGGCCGGGAGCGGTGTGGACGGCACCGGTGCCCTGCTCGAGCGTAACGTGATCGGCGAGGACACCGAGCGAATCGCGGTCGAGAAAGGGATGGCGAAAGATAGCGCCTTCCAGTTTCGCGCCGGGAAAAGCCGCGATGGCTTTTGGGCTGATCGTTTCTGAAGTTGCCCAGCCGAGCTTCTCGGCGGTGACCTTGAGCAACTCGAGCGCGACGATGTAGACCGCGTCCTCCACTTCTACCGCCACATATTCGAACTTCGGATGATAGGCGATAGCGACGTTGGCTGGAATGGTCCAAGGTGTGGTGGTCCAGATCAGGCCGTAAACCTTGCGTCCGGCCAGCGCGGCATCGATGGCGGAGGGGTCCGACGTCAAAGCGAAGCGCACCCAGATGGACGGGCTGGTGTGATCCTCGTATTCGATTTCTGCTTCGGCCAGCGCGGTGCGATCGTGCATGCACCAGTTCACCGTCTTCAGACCTTTATACACATAGCCGCGATCCAGAAAATCGACGAACGCGCCTGCGATCACCGCTTCGTACTGCGGGCTCATGGTGAGATATGGATCCTGCCATTGGCCCAGTATGCCGAGGCGAATGAAATCGGCGCGCTGCAGATCTACGTATTTTGCGGCGTACTTGCGGCACTCGGCGCGGATCTGCGCGGTGGTCATCTGCGCTTTACGCGTGCCCAGCTCGTTGTCGACTTTGATTTCGATGGGAAGGCCGTGGCAATCCCAGCCGGGCACATAGGGCGAGTCGTAACCTTCCATCGTCTTCAGCTTGACGATGAAATCCTTGAGGAGTTTATTGAGCGCGTGGCCGAGGTGGATATTGCCGTTGGCGTAGGGCGGGCCGTCGTGCAGCACGTACATGGGGCTGCCGGAGCGCGCGGCGCGAATCTTCGCGTACAGGTCCTCGGTCTCCCAACGATGCAGGATCTTAGGCTCCATCTGAGCAAGATTCGCCTTCATCGGGAAATCGGTTCGAGGAAGATTCACAGTTTTCTTCACGTCGCTTGTTGCGGAGGCCATGGGAACCCTTTCATCGTAGCGGATTGGAGGTTGGGGATTGGCGGGGGCCATGTCCTTCGGACCTCGCTGGGCCTGGGGGCTGGCATAGCCGGCACGCGATGCGCAATTTGGCTGTTGAGTAAACTGTGGAGAGGATTCCACAATGGAAACGTTACAGGTTGTCCTGGATCCCAAGCTGCTGCAGGCGGCCGACGCCGCGGCCAAGCGGCAAAAGGTAAATCGGTCCGCGCTCGTTCGTCAGGCCCTTCAGGAACATCTGAAGCGTCTTCGTATTTCGGAACTGGAGGAGCGCGATCGACGGGGCTATCAAGCCCGGCCGCAGCGCGCCGAAGAATACCGTCCTTGGGAGGGGCTGCGGCTTGGCCGGAAGAGTGAACCGCGGCGATGTTCACTTGTGCCGATCTGCTTCGCCGGACAAATCGCGACCGGTTGTTATCCTCACGCGCGACACCGCCATCGGCCATCTTTGTACCGTGACCGTAGCCCCTATTACCTCCACCATCCGAGACGTGCCGTCGGAAGTCATCTTGGACGAGGATGACGGGATGAAGAGCCGTTGCGCCGTAAACCTGCACAACGCGGTAACCATCTCGCGAGCACGCCTGGGTAAGCGCGTCGCGAGTTTGAGTGAGCAGTTTGAGTGAGCAAAGGATGCGTGAGGTCTGCGTGGCGGTCCGGTTTTCGCTTGGCTGCGGTGGAGCGGGTCACCTGCCGACGTTTCCAGAGCGCTCTCCGGGAACCCGCCGCGATCGAGCAGCATCGGGAAGAGGGGCAATGTTTCAGGCTTGCGAATGGACGCGCGCCAGTTCCCGGGATGCGGCTGGATGCCGAGCAGGAAACCACCAGCCAATCTTGCCAGCGTATCGCGAGCGCGCCCATCCTATCCCGGACGAACTCGGTTCTCCCAGCACTCTTCGATGGCGCCGGCCAGCAGCCTGATTCGAGCCACCGCCAAAGGCCGCCTTGCGCAGGATACATGGCGCCCGCTAGTTCCGGACATCGAACAGCGCTGGCAAGCACGTTTCGGGCAAACTGCGATCAAGGAACTCCGAAAATTGCTGGAAGCGTTGTGTTTCCTCGCAATGTCCCCGATTGCCCCCGATTTTGGGTTATGGACTTTACACGACACCTTGCACCAAGGACCGGGTCGACACGGGCCCTGTTGCGGCCGGTGCGAATGAAAGCCCCACCGGTGCAGGCCGTTCAAATTCGTTTTGGTTCGGGCGACTTTCTCCAGATCGCCGGCGCGCACGCCGTCGGATCCGATGAAGCGCAACCAGTTCCAGCACAGGACGGTGGAGACCAGCCAGGGTGAGCAGCCTGGGTGACCAGCCAGGGACCCGAGTCTCGAGCTCGCGCTCAAAGCCGAGCGCGCTGCGCCGGGACGGCTCGCGGTTAACGGTGCGCTAAACAGGGTGATGAAAAAGCCTTCGCAGACTAAAGTCCGCGCTACACGGGCGTCATAAACCGTTGATTGCAAGTGCGGCGTAGGCGCTCCACCTGCGATCCGCCGTCGTAAGAAGGCTTTTCAGCACCCTGCTAAAATGGCGTAGCCGTAGTTTCGGCAAAGAACGGAAGGGAAAGGATCGGATGAACCGTCGAGATTTTCTGAATTCTGCGGGCGCGGTATCCGCGGCTGTGATGCTACCAGGAGCGGAGCGCCTGTTTGCAGACGGCGCCGGCTCCCGGAACTGGCGCACCTTTGAGGTGACTACGCGCGTGGAAGTTCTGAAGCCTTCCGGAATAACGCGCGTTTGGCTGCCGGCGGCGCTCCTCATCGAGTCGCCCTTCCAGAAGACGCTGTCGAATAATTTTGCCGCGGAGGGTGGAGCGGCCAGGATGGTGGAAGGCAAAATGGATGGACTCGGAATCGTCGTTGCGGAATTTCCGGCCGCCGTGAAACCGATCCTGACACTGACCAGCCAGGTGGCCACCCGGAATTATTCGGTGGATCTTTCCGCGCCCGGCAACACGCCCAAGACGGAGCGCTCGGAGCTGAACTATTTTTGCCGTTCGACCAAGCTTCTGCCCACCGACGGCATCGTGAAAACGACGGCCGCGGAAATTACCAGCGGAGCGAAGACCGACCTGGAAAAGGCCCGTGCCATTTATGAATGGATCGTCGATAATACCTTCCGTAATCCAACAACACGCGGCTGCGGCGTGGGAAATATCCGTTTTATGTTGGAATCCAAAGACCTGGGTGGAAAATGCGCGGATCTTAACGCGCTTTATGTCGGTTTAGCTCGCGCGGCCGGCCTCCCGGCGCGAGACGTGTATGGCATCCGGATCGCGAAATCGGAGCTGGGATACAAAAGCCTGGGTACGTCGTCGGAAATTGTCAGCAAGGCGCAGCACTGCCGCGCCGAGGTGTTCCTGGATGGTTACGGCTGGGTCCCGGTGGATCCGGCCGACGTAAGGAAGGTGGTTCTGGAAGAGCCTCCGGGGAACCGGCCGCTGGACGATCCGATGGTGAAGGCGGCGCGAGCGCGGCTGTTTGGATCCTGGGAGATGAACTGGATGGCGTACAATTTCGCCCACGATGTTGCGTTGCCCGGATCGGCCGGCGCGCCGGTGGGGTTTTTGATGTACCCGCAGGCGGAAACGAGCGAGGGCCGGATCGACAGCCTGGACCCCGACGCCTTCAGGTACGAGATCGCGTCCCGAGAGGTTTCGGGCGCGACTCGCTAGAATTGCGTCCGGGCGATGAATTTAATCCAACGGCATTGGCAGTTCATCGTCACCCTGGTTTCTATTGTAGTCGTGGATCTGACGTTGAGCGGCGACAACGCCGTGGTGATCGCGGCGGCTGCAAAGTCACTGCCACAAGGTCTTCGAAAGCGCGCCATGACCGCCGGCGCCGCCTGCGCCGTGGTGGCCCTGGTGATTGCAGCCATATTCGTCTCGCCGTTGTTGCACGTGAAATTCCTGCAGATCGTGGGCGGTGGGGCGGTACTGTGGATTGCCGCCGGCCTGTTTCGGGAGGAGCCGCCGCTCCAAGCTTCGGCGGCGCAGCTCACCAGTTTCTGGAAAGCCATGTGGTTCATCATCGTGGCCGACGTGACGATGTCTACCGACAATATCCTGGCGGTGGCGGCGTTGGCCCAGGGCAATTATGCGCTACTGATGTTCGGGCTCGGAGTCAGCATACCGCTGGTGGTTTTTGCGAGCGGGCTGTTAGCCAAGTTAATGGACCGGTACCCCGTCATCGTTTACATCGGTGCGGCCCTGCTGGGCAGAGTGGCTGGGAATATGATCATCACAGACGCTTTCACGGTGCAGAGATTCGCGCCCAGCCGGGCAGTGGTGTATTCGGCAGAGGCAGCCGGGACTATCGGAACGCTGGCGACTGGGTGGTGGTTGAAAACTCGTTCCGCCAAACGCCGGCGCGAGGACTTAGCGACTGAGGCTTGAGCGGTTTAACGTTGAACCGAGCCGGAGCTTTCGTGAAGCTGGTCCGAGATGCGCTGGGAACCATTGCGGGCGCGCAGTTCCTGTTCGGCCCGATGCCAGTCCTCGTCCGAGGAGCCATGCGGGCATCCACGTTCGATCCATAATTCGTAGGCACGCGCTTGGATTTGCTCCACATCGGGGCCGTCCGGAACCAGAGGATGTTCTGGGGAAACTTCGTTTTGCTCGGGATAATGATCGGCGTCCACGGCAGAAGCGGTCTTAGATTTGCCATCGCGATCGGTTACGGCGGTTGCCATACGGGGCTCCTCTGTCTATGAATAGACGCAAGCCCCAGCGAAAAGTGACAACCTCGGCCGCCTAGCTCTAGCCGTGCGGAGTCAACTCGCTCGATGTTCCTCCGGCCGCGGGCACGTAGCACTTGAGCGTGTAGTCCATCACCATGCGATTGGCGTTGAAGCGCCAGCCGAGCGTGCGGATGGTGCGTTTCATGCGCTTGATCCAGCCGCGCGGCAGACCGTCGCGGTCGCGCTGGTAGTAAAGCGGAATCACTTCATCGCGGAGCGTCCGATAAAGATCGTCGCCATCCCGGGCGTCGTGAATATTCATATTAGAGTGCGTCCTGCCGGTCCCGATAGCGAACCCGTTTAGGCCATCGTAAGCTTCCGCCCACCAGCCATCCAGCACGGAAAGATTGAGGCCGCCGTTGAGGACTACTTTTTGCCCGCTGGTGCCGGATGCTTCCAGAGGACGCCGCGGATTGTTCAGCCAAACATCGACGCCCTGGACCAGGAGGCGGCCCACATTGATGTCGTAATCTTCCACGAACACGAATTTATCGGCGAATTTAGGATCGTGCATCAGCTCGGCAATCTGTTGCAGCACCCGCTTGCCGGGTTCGTCGCGTGGATGCGCCTTGCCGGCGAAGACGAACTGCACGGGACGCTTGGGATCGTTGACCATGGAAGCCAGCTTCTCGATATCGGACAGCAGCAGATTGGCGCGTTTATAGGTGGCGAAGCGGCGCGCAAATCCGATGGTAAGCGCGTCCGGGCTGAGGGCGCGGCTGAGCTTTTGCAAGGTTTCGGGCGATTCGCCCCGGCGCTGGGACTGTTCCACGGCGCGACGCCGGACGAACTCGAGCAGCCGCAGCTTTAGCGCACCGTGCGTTTCCCACAGCTCGCCGTCGTCAATGCTCTCGATCCCCTCCCAGATACGCGATTCGCCGCTATGTTCATGCCAGCCATTGCCGAGGTGGCGATCATAAAGCCGGAACATTTGCGGGGCCAGCCAGGTGGGCACGTGCACGCCGTTGGTGATATGGCCGATGGGCACCTCGTCCTCCAGCTTGCCCGGATACAGGCCGGTCCACATGGCGCGCGATACCTCGCCATGCAGAGCGGACACGGCGTTCGCGCGGCGGGATAGCTTCAGGCCGAGCACGGTCATGCAAAACTCTTCGAAATCGTTGCCCGAGATTTCGCGGCCCAGGTCCATGAGCTCGCGGTCGGAAAGACCCAGGCGTTCGCGCAGCGGACCGAGATGCTCTTCGATCAGGCCAGCGTTAAAGCGATCGTGCCCGGCCGGCACGGGAGTATGGGTGGTGAAAACCACTTCGCGCGACACTCGCGGAACGGCTTGATGGAAGGAGAGCCCTTCTTCCTGCATCCGCTCGGCTATGGCTTCAAGCACGGCGAACCCGCTATGCCCTTCGTTCAGGTGCAGCACGGCCGGCGTAATGCCCATAGCTTTCAACGCGCGAAAACCGCCCACGCCGAGCAGCAGCTCCTGGCGAATGCGAACTCGTCCGTCACCGCCGTATAGCCGAGAGGTCAACTGGCGGTCTTCGGGAGCGTTGCCGTCCACGTTGGAATCCAGAAGCAGCAGGTCGCACCGGCCTACCTTGACACGCCACACCTTAGCGCGAATGGTCCCGCTGCGAGTTCCCAGCTCTACCTCCACAGGCTCGCCATTCTTGCCAATGGCTGGTTCCATGGGAAGCTGCGAGACGTCGGTCTGTAAGTATTCCTCCTGCTGCCATCCCGCCCGATCCAGGCGCTGCCGAAAATAACCCTGGCTATAGAAGAGACCGATCCCGACCAGCGGAATGTCCAGATCGGACGCGCTCTTGATATGATCGCCCGCCAGCACGCCCAAGCCTCCCGAATAAATAGGGAGTGACTCATGCAGCCCGAACTCGGCCGAAAAGTACGCCACCGGACGCGGCCGCAGAGCCCCGGCATGCATGGCGCCCCAAGTCCGGTCCGCGCGCAGATATTCTTGCTGGCGGCGATAGGCATAGTTGATGCGGCTGTGCAGCACCAGTTCTCCGGCTCGACGTTCGAGCTTGCCGAGGGGGATCTCGGATAGCAGCGCAATAGGATTGTGGTTTAACTGCCGGAAGCGCACCGGATCCAGATCGCGGAACAGGCTGGTGGAATCGTTGTCCCAGCTCCACCATAGATTGCGAGCGATGGTCCAGAGGCGCTCCTGCACCGGGGCAATGAACCGGTCCAGCGCACGCGCTTCGCTGACCACCGGCGCCACCTGGGCGGCCGCTTCCACCAGCATCTGCACTTCATCGTCGGTGAAAGCGCGGGCCTCAATGGTTTGCACCACCAGCACGCCTTGCAAGACGCCCTGATCGATGAGTGGAACTCCGCAGAACGATTGGTAGGACTCCTCGCCCGCTTCGCTGAAGTATTTGAAACGCGGATGAGCGGTGGCGTGTTCCACCGCCACCGGCCGCACTTGCTCGGCGACCAAGCCGGCCAAGCCTTCGCTCAGGGCCATGCGCAGCGTCCCAATGCACTGCGGGCGCAGGCCGATGGTGGCTGCCATCAAGAGGTTGGCGCGATCCGGTTCCAGCAGATAGGCGGAGCAAACGTCGGTTTGAAAACGCCTGGCAATCAATGCCACCACGTTCATGAGCGTTTCCGCAGGCTTGCCGCCTTCGGCCGCCAGATGGCCGATTTCTTCCAAGGTCAATACATAACTGGCAGCACGAGCGCTGGCCGATGACATAATTCAGCTCCCTGTCACACACACCAAATCACTTATCTGAATTCACTGATCGTCATATTTTCTGTCAAACATTTCTGTCAACAACGGGGTCGTGACACGAAGGCCAACCGTACGCATTTGGGGTCACTTCCGGGTCCCGGCAGTCAAGGGACGATTGGCTAATTACTTAGTCTATTCGGATCGGGGCGTGGCGGCAAATCGCAATCGCAAATCGCCCCGATCGATAAATTTTCTTCACTTGGGCCGCTCCTTTTCACTTGGGACGCTCCTTCACGGCCTGCGTGATGGTGCGCCACCGCAGGTTGGCGGATGTTTCCCGAGTTCCGGGCTTGAGAGCTTTAATATGATCCACCAGGTAGCCCGGACAAGGCCCGCGTAAGGACCCGTTGGCGGGACAGGGGTGCGTGGATCTAAAATCCCGGACCGGCGCCGGGTTTTGCGAGATGTGCCCGCTCAAGTCGCGAACGCAACCGGTGCAGTTGACGGTACGCTGATTATGCGGCCCGTTTCCCCATTTGGAACTGGTGCCGGGTTGGGCGTTCAGAATGGCGCAGAAGGCCAGCGCGAGCGTTCCCATTTTGCACAGAAGCGGATCTTTCGAAGTCATCGCTGCAGTGATAGGCACGTGGGCTGCCGAATCTTACAAACCGCGGACCTATTTAAAGGACTTGTTCTTCTCCAGGAGCAGGAGCGCCTGTTCATAAGAGTTGATGCGCTGGCGCACCTGTTGCCTGGCGTCTCCCACCAGCGCGAGGGCCAGTTCGGCTTCCCGCCGTCCTTCTTGCAGACTTCCGCGGCCAACCAGCAGCCGGCTGAGTATCCAGTGGGACTGATACCAGTTGGGCGCCTGGGCGCACATCCGGCGCGCAATTTTTTCGGCTTCCAATTGCCGGCCCGTACTGGCGCACAAAATGGCTCGATGGTACGAGGCCGCCACGCCATCCTCGCCGGGATCTTCACACGCGATCCGGCTGGACTCCAATGCCTCCGCGCGCGCCAACTGCTGCGATTCCCCCGCGGGGAGCACCTGCGCGGCCCACGCCATCTGCTGGGAATACCAGAGATCCGGGGCATCGCCGGCCACTTTCCAGCGTAGCGCCCGATGATATTGTTGCACGGCACCCGCCAGGTCTCCTTGTTTGAGCTGTGAGTCTATGCGGGCGAAGGCGTGGTCCGTTACGCCGAGCTGAATCGCGCTCACCAATAGCACAATACCCAAAAGCGCTCCGGAAATCGCAAAAGCGGCCCGGGCCAGACCTGTTAAGCCCGGCGCACTCCGGCCGACGGGGGCACTGAGCGCCACCAGCGCGGCGATCAGCAGTACAAATACCCAATAAGTGGAAATAGTAAAAACAAAGAATTGATGGAAAATAACGCAGGCCAAAACGGCGCCGAATAGAATATTTGCGATGTCGCGGTTTTTTTCCTCGGCCTTCCAGGCACACCAACCGGCCAGCGCGCAGGCAAAGAGGAGCTGGATGAAGCCCGGGATGCCTTGACCCACCAGCGCGTCCAGGAAAATGTTGTGCGGGGATTCCTGTTGAAAGTCCGGATAACGCAGATAGAGCTCACGCGATTCAAATCTGGGGAAAGCCGCTGTAAACGTTTCTGGGCCGCTGCCTGCGAGCACTCGCGACTCGATCAGCGGCACTGTATCTCTCCAGAGCAGGAGTCGCGGCCCTCCGAAATCCTCCGTCGACTGGCGGAGCCGTTGCCGCAAGCCTTCACCTTGGGGCGCCAAAACGAGCAATCCGAACAGACCCGCGCTCGCTAAGAACAGAGCCGCTGGTGTCCGGCCGGCAAGCACCCGCGCGCGGGGAATCGTAAGAAATACCGGAAAGCACAACACCACCGCCAGCATCGCCGCCCGGGTTCCGCTAATTAAAATGGCGACCAGGGCCAGCCCGGCACACGTCACCAGCCAGACGCGCCCGACGCGCCGCTCTTCGCGTCGCAGCAGCGCCAGAGCCACGAAGAAGACCATGGTTTCGAAACCCGCCAAATAGCCTGGATGACCCAGGCTGGCGGGCGGCCGGGTGACGTGCATTGCCGTCGCCAAAGTGTAGAGATGGGGGTCCAGCAGGGGATCGAAGCCGAAAAGCTGGAGCAAAGCGTAGAGAGCGGCGAGTAGGCCTGCCACTGAAAGCATCCTCAGCGAGAAAAAAAGAGCGGCTTGGGAAGCGCTAAAGCATCCCGCGACGGCAATTCCAAGCGCCAGGACAGCGATTTGGCTTAATGCGCCGAAATAGCGCCAGCGGGCGCCAAATAATGACAATTTCGGATCGATGGAAACAAAGCTAGAAACCATCAGAGAGACGGAGGCGATCAAAACAAACGCCAGGAAGAGTTTACCGGCGGATGTCGTCAGAAGACCACCGGCGCAGCGCGCCAAGGCGCCCGGAATCAGGAGAAATAGCGCGGCCGACAAACACAAATAAACGGCCTTTGGAAGCGAATCGAAGCTGAAAGATAAATAGGCGGGAAGAATAAGCAGAGGGACAGCCAGGCAAACGCCCGCCACCAGAAAAGATGCAGGAGATTGCCCGTCACTAGCCCGCATGGGCGCAATCAGGGGACTACCGGCAATAAAGCCGTGTTGCTGGTTTTGCCGCCGATCTGCAGATAAAGAGGCTGATTTAGCGTCCCGGTGGTCACGGACGGAACCACGAAGGTGACTTCATAGACGCCCGCGGCGGATGGTATAGCGTCCACTCTCGAAAGTCTCGATGAAATCACCGGCGCCAGCTGACCGCCCACAAATACCTGCGGAGTGGTTACAGTGACCGCCAGACCTTGCGGTACAGTTCCGGTTGGAACGAACGGGTTGGTTGGCCCGAGTCCCTCGCAAAATACGGTTACCGCTTCGCCGGGGCGTGCGGGGTTGGCCGGCAAAATGTAGTTCATGCGCGGGTCCATTACGACGGCTGGACCGGCGGGACTCGCGTTCAAAGTGAAGATGCCGGGAGCGAATTCGCTCAGTTGAATGGAAGTGGATGCGACCGTCTGGTTGCCGCGCAGCAACTGGAGCTGAGCCGGATTAACGGAAACGCCGTAATTTGGCAGTTGCGCAACAATCTGTTGCGACACATAACTTGGATAACCGTGGAATATTACCGACGTGACCGGCGTAGTTTGCATCACATTTTGAAGAGTGATAAAAGCCGGCTGGCCGTGCACCAAAACCGAGGTTACTGGGGTGGTTGGCGCAGGAAACTCAAAGTCACACCACGAAATACTTGCAATGCTGCCTAGCGAGTTAGCGGCGGTGCCCGAAGCGAAGTTTTCCACGGATAGAATTTGGGTTGCGTTGCAGGTGGAGGGATTGCTGCCTGAAGCTGAGGAGGACGGCTGGCCAAAAACGCCGGTTGCGCAGCCCGCGAGTGAGGCAACCAACCAAAAGGCTTTCATTTGCCGCTCCTTAGCAGTTAACTTTCGACTAACAACGTTATGCCAGCGTATTTCGGGTAAAGAAAGCTGTCAAGCCGCAAAAGTACCAAAGGTACTGAACGGAAGGCACTTCCATCTGCGCCATCGGAGAGTCGGCTCTACGATGTACTAAGCTAATAGAGTATTTCTCGCCGCGCCTTGTCGGAGCGATCCGCGGACCTCGTGTTCGTCCCGAAAACTTACCGGAGCTGAACACCATGCCTGCCGCCGCTGCCGCCCAAAAGATCGCCAATCGCAATGCGGAGCTGATCCGCTACATCAACCTAAAGCTTGCGGCTCTAGGCCAGCCCACCAGCCGGAGCACCGCCGATCCCGAGTTCCTCGAAATCGCCGGCCCCTTGCTGCGCAATTATCATCGGAAGGACCAGTTGCTCGGCAACCGGTTGTGCCCGGCCGACACGCGCATCCAATGGTTCCTGGATAGCTACTTCGCCGATGTTTGTCCCCAGGGCGCGGCACGGCTACCTGTGGATAGCTTCGTGCTGGATCGCGCAGGCATGGCGCGAATTATGTCGCTGCCGGCCAGCGCGGATGTTTTCTCCTCGCCGAGTCTGAAGAGCTATCGCGTGGCGCAAGGCGTGCTGCACAATCCCAAGAGCGACAAGCGCACCACGCAGGGGCTGTTTCACATTGCCGAAGGCGGCTTACCGGTTCCAGCCGACAAAATCGCGGTTCCCAAGCAGGCTTTCGCGGCGCTGTGGGACGCGGCACTGCATCCGCCCGAGAGCATGCTGGTGCTGCCGTTTACCGCCGATCAGAACGAGGACGTGCGCTGCTTCGTCTCGCTGCTGCTGCGGCCGCTGGTGTGCCCCGCCGCGGGACAAGATTCCGAGAAGAGCATGGAGATCCGCTTTGTGGCGCCGGGCAGCCTGGTGAGCAATCTCGATTTTGTCGAAAGCATTTTCGGCAACGGCGGCGATGCATACCTGCCCGAGAATGACGCCGCGCTGGACGTGTTGCATTGGACCGGCCACACCGGCTGCGTGGTGCTGGCGCCGCACCTGGTGGGGATCAAGAAGAAAGATATCGGACTGCCGCACGCCAGCGTGGCCACCGAGCGGCAACGGCGCGATGGCATGTGCTGGGAAGCGGAAGACGAGCCTTATAATTCTTCACCTCAAAATCCGGGCGGGTCGGCCTTCAAGATTACCTGCCGCGATCAGCGCGGCGTTATGGTCACGATTCTGGCGGACAATTATTACGGCTATTGCAAAAAAGAAGTTAAAACGCAGATCAGCTTCGCCGCGAATCTGTTCGGCAACTGCGAAGAAGAACACGCGGGCGGGGCCATCGCGTTCGCGACGTACGTGCTCGGCCAGGAATTCTACGCGGGGCGGACGGTCAGTTTAAGAAAGGCAAAATATTCCGATGCCATCCGCTTGCTGGGCGATCTGGCGGAGCCGCGCCCGGAGGGATATGCGAAGGACAAGCGCTATTCAGATATTTATTATGTTCCGGAGGATTCCGTCTTCAACGTTCTGGATGGAGATATCCGGTGGCGGCAAAGCGACGGCGATGAGCATCTGACGTTACGCAAAGACGCTACTTACTTCCTTCCGAACGGATTTCGCATCCGGCTTGAAAAGCAGATCGGCGGAACGGCCTGGCGATTGGTTGGAGCGCGGCCGCGCGGCACCCTGTGTCATAAACCGTGTACGGTATCGGGCGGCGGCAAGTCTGAAATTTCGAAGTCCATCTCCAACGCGCTGCTCAAGGGCCCGGTGTTCGTCCGGGATTACCATCGCGATATGGACCAGGTGGCTGAGATCTTCGCGCGCGATTTCTCTGGAATCTATGGCAGGCGAATGCCGGACGCCCGGACCCGCCGGCCCATTCTCAGCACCGAGCGAACGCTGGGTTCGGTGATCCAGCTCATGACGCCGTCGCCCGAGTACACCGGCCAGCATAACGCCTGGCTGCGGGAGCTACCGCAAACCATCCGCCAGCTTTTATTCACCGTGAAGCGATACTATCAGCCGGAGTGGGGCGGCAATTGGCGCGAGCACTTCACCGTGGATCGCATCAACGGATTTCTCGGGCACGAATTGAAATTTGAGAACCAGCCGCTGGTGAGCAGCTATCTGCGCGTGGGATTCGATCCCGACGGCTCCTGGCGTATTTACAAAGTGCGGCCGGACTTTCATCCCGCCGATAAGGTTGCGGTAGAGGACGACATCACAGCTTCGGTGGTGCTGCCGCGCGAGAGCCTGAACGATCTGGACCCCGAGTATCCCAATCCCAGCGTGAAACTGGTGGCCAATTGCGAGCGGCGGTTGTTTCAGCGTCCCGATGACGCCATTCGCCGCGGCG
>Ga0181525_10000903_pt1 | contig 25797 bp, 21 predicted proteins | sample PEATcosm2014_Bin_48_FD_121100 | JGI IMG/M metagenome (GOLD analysis project Ga0181525, IMG submission 121100) | Peatland microbial communities from MTU Mesocosm Facility, Houghton, MI, USA - PEATcosm2014_Bin06_10_metaG | ecosystem: Environmental > Terrestrial > Soil > Wetlands > Peat | place... | reverse complement strand
GCACCTTATGCTCGGCGCCAAAGCGCGCGATCACTTGGGCGAGTGAGATCAATCCGGCTTTCGACGCCGCATAGTGCGCCGTGCGCGGACCGCCATATTGGCCGCTCACCGAGCCGATATGGACGATCGAGCCGCCGCCGGCCTTTGCCAGCAACGGCAGGAACACCTGCGCGCAGACGAACGGACCCCTGAGATTGGTCGCCAGAATCGAATCCCAATCGGCATCCGTGACCTGGTCGAAATCGGTCGGCTTGTTGATGCCCGCATTGTTGACGAGGATCGACAGCGATCCGAACGCGCTGTGCGCATCTTTCGCGGCCGCCTCGACGCTCGCCCGGTCGGAAACATCCATGGGCAATGCGAGACCGCGCCGTCCGAGCGCTTCGATTTCCGAGAGAGTCTTTTCCGCTTCGTCGCGACGCTCGCGATAGGAGAACGCGACATCGGCGCCGGCGCGCGCGAGCCCCTTCGCGATGGCGCGGCCGATGCCGCGGCTGCCGCCAGTGACGAATGCGCGCTTGCCCGCAAGCGAGAAGCGCGACATCAGCGCTTTTCCTTTTTCGGCTTGCGGCCGACGACTTTCTTCGCGGCGCGGGCGATGTGCGGCGCAGTCAGATGATAAGCCTCCGCCAGATCCTCGGGATCGCCCGACGCGCCGAACACGTCCTTCACGCCGATGAATTCGATCGGACGCGGGCTCGTCGCCGCCAGCACTTCGGCGACGGCGCCGCCGAGACCGCCAAGGATGTTATGGTCCTCCGCGGTGACGAAGGCGCCCGTTTCTTTGGCGCAGCGCACGAGCAATTCGCTGTCGATCGGTTTGATCGTCGGCATGTTGACGACGCGTGCGGAAATTCCATCGGCCTTGAGGAGATCGGCCGCCTCGACCGCGCGGGCGACTTCGACGCCGCAAGCCACGATCGTCAGGTCCGAGCCGTCGCGGATGATCTGTCCCTTGCCGATTTCGAATTTGTGGTCCTCGCCGAACACGTGCCGCGCGGGGCTGCGACCCGTGCGCATATAAACGGGGCCTTCGAATTCGAGAATCGCGCGGGTGGCGAGCCGTGCTTCCGTGGCATCCGCCGGCGATATGACCGTCATGCCCGGGATGGCGCGAAACGCGGCCAGATCCTCAAGCGCCTGCGCCGAGCCGCCGTCGGGCCCGACATCGAGCCCGGGATGGCTCGCGACGATCTTCGCATTGCGGCGCGCATAGGCGATCGACAGGCGCGCCTGTTCGATCGCGCGCAGACAGAACACGGCAAACGTCGTGACCACGGGAATGAGGCCGACGGCGGCGAGGCCGCCTGCCGCTGCCATCATGTTCTGTTCGGCGATGCCGAATTGCAGAAAGCGGTCGGGATGGATCCGGCGGAAATGATGCGCGCCCGTGCCGCCCGCGATGTCGGCGTCGAGGACGACAAGCTTCGGGAATTCGTAGGCGAGCTGCGACAGCGCCTTGCCGAAGGACTCGCGCAACGAATCGCCGTTGGTTGCAATGAGTGCGGGTGCTTCAGAGGTCGCTTCCATCGAGCCAATCCTTGATTTCCTGGCGCGATGCGCCGAGCGCACGCAGAGCCTCGTCGGCCTGCGTTTCGGTGAGTTTCACGCTGCCGTGCCATGCCGGCACGTTTTCCATGTAAGGCACGCCTTTGCCTTTGGTGGTGTGCGCGATGATGCAGGACGGTCTTCCATGCGTCGCCGCCGCACGGCGGAGCGTGGTCAGGATCGTCGGGATGTCGTGTCCGTCGATCTCGGCAACTGCCCAGTCGAAGGCGCGCCATTTCGCGGCGAGCGGCTCGAGCGCCATGATGTTGGCGTTCGTGTCATCGCTCTGCAGCTTGTTGTAGTCGATGATGACGCAGAGATTGTCGAGCCGATGGTGGGCGGCGCACATGATGGCCTCCCACACTTCGCCTTCCTGCAATTCGCCGTCGCCGATGAGCGTATAGACGCGCGACATCTGGTTCTGAAGCTTCAGGCCCATCGCCATGCCGAGCGCCACGGAAAAGCCCTGACCGAGCGAGCCCGTGCTCGTCTCGACCCACGGAAGATCGCCGACATGCGGGTGACCCTGAAAGGGACTGTTCAGCCGGCGCAGGCGCAGCGCGTCGCGCGGTTTGCAATAGCCGTAATGCGCCGCGACCGCATAGAGCATGGGCGCCGCATGTCCCTTCGACAACACGAAACGGTCGCGGTCGGGATCCTGTGTCGTGTCGGGCCAGAGATTGAGTTCGGCGCCGAACAGGCTCGCGATGATGTCGGCTGCGGAAAGCGCGCCGCCCGGATGGCCCGAGCCCGCGTGATAGATCGCCGAAATCGTGTGCTGGCGGGCATAGCGGGCGGCCTGCGTCACTTCCGCCACGAGCTCCTGGACGGGAGACGCGGGTGAAGCGTGACGTTCGAGATTCTGTGAGGCGGATGCGGCGGTCATGGTGCTGTTTCTCATGCGGCTTTGCTCATACGTGCGTCGGCGAGGAGGTCTGCGTAGAAGACGATGCTGGCGCGCGGCGCGAGGCGCCGGGCTTCCGCGGCGATTTCGCCTGCAAAGCCGCGCGACATGACGATCACCACATCGGGGTTGGCGGATGCGAGCGCTTCGGGGCCGGTCAATTTGCAGCCATGGCGTTCACCGACATGCGCCTTCAGATGGGAATCGATCAGGAGTGAAAGCGTCGTCGGCACGAAGCGGCCGTGTACGACGAGCGTGTCGAACAGACGGCCCGCACCCCACATCGCAACGCGCTTGGGCGCCATGGCCTGAATGGCGGCGGCCACATGCGTAAGCGCCGCCAGATTGCGGGCGCGATTGGTGACGTAAGCGGCGACGAGACGCTCCGCTTCTTCGACTTCGCGCGTGTCGAGGCTGGCCGCCGGGAAGCCGGTATAGGCCTTGCGTGCCACGATCAGAAGATTCTCGCGATCTTCGGTGTCGGGGGCCGCGATCACTTCAAAGCCTGTGGAGGCGACGAGGCGCATCAGCGTGCGGGCCGAGAAATGATAGAGATGCTTGTCGATGAACCATTCCTCGACCATGTCTTCCACGTCGAGAATGGCCGTATTCGGCGCGTCGATGAGCAGAAGCCCGCCGGGTTTCAGCGTGCGCCAATGATCGGCAAGAACCCGCGCCGGATGCGCAAGGTGTTCGATCGTGTGGCAGGAATGAACGATGTCGAAGCGGCCGCCTTCCAGCGCCGTATCTTCGATGCGCGCTTCGACGATTTCGCAACGCGCGAGATCGGCGCAAGACTGCGCCACGCGTTCGTCGGGTTCGATGGCGGTGATGTGCGCTTCCGGCGCTATGTCCAGGAATGCGCGGGCGAAACTGCCGCGGTTGGAGCCGACATCGAGAACTTCGAGCGCGTCGGTGACGTCGACATGGCGTTTCAGCGCCGCGATCGCCGCATGGGTGCGGAAGCCTTTGCCGTAACGCACATTGCCCCAATCGGCGCCGCTCGAGACGGCGGCGGCGGCGCGCGGCGCGCGATCGATCCGGGGAACGCTTTGCAGCAGTCCGCAGTGGCGGCAGAGATAAACGGTCAGCCCCCGTATGGAACCATCGGGGCGATAGACCGCCTCTAACGCGCGGCGGCGACAGAGATCGCACGCATCGTTCATGAAAATGGTCCCGGGAACGTTCCAGTAACCATCTTCCAACGTCGCGCGTTAATAATTCACTACATATTCCTGCGTTTCTGCATAACCGAGGCGTTCCATCATCGCATAAGCGACGGCGTCGAACTGCACGCGCTGGCGCGCATCGAGGAGCCTGTCTTCCGGCCGGTTCACATTGTGCGGGCGGGCGAACATCTGGGCGATGTCTTTGCGGACCGGAAGTCCCAGATACGCGAACAACGCGGCAACCGCGCGCGGGTCGGCCTGCAATGTCTCGAGCCGGACGAAACATCGACGCTCCGCCGGAAGTGCTGAGAGGGACGACAGTATGACGCGATTGATCTCGGCCCAGTGCCAGGCGATGCGCTCGAACTGGCTGAAGCCCTGGAACGCGGCGCTGCGCGAATCGTTGGGGCGCGCGAGCGGCCACCAATATTTCTTCTCGGGCGGCGGTGCGAGCACCCGCTCGGGATCGGCCGCGTAACGCGCAAGCGCCGCGGTCGAACGGTCGTCGTAGCATTCGTCGCCGAGCTTGTGGAAATAGGAGCTCGCCACCTTGCGGCCGTCACGGACGAGATGGACGAATTTCGCGCGCGGGAAGAGTTCGGCGAGCTCGGGGATGAGCCACGACGTCTTGTTCGAGGAATCGCCCCAGTGCGCTGCCGCGCTATAGGCGACCGCTGCGCCATAGGTGGAGCGCAAGATGTTGAGCGCTTCGTCGCGCTTAGCCCAGCCCATATACCGGCGTACGGCGAGCGGCTGCACGATCTGCACGGCGTACTCGTGATGCATCTCGACACCGCCCGCAGCTGAGATCGCCTTGTGCAGCATGGCGGTCCCCGACCGACCGCTCGAGACAATGAAGAAGACGGAAGTGTCCCTGCTCACGGCCTGACGGCAAGAACGGCGGCTTCGCGGCCGATGCCGGCGCTTGCGAGCGCGCGATAGAAGGCGCGACGCGCCTGCCCAAAGCCCGCGGCTTCAAGCGCCTGATCGAAGCGCTTGCGCTTGGTGTGGAGCGCCCGGCCCAGCGCGGGGTCGGCCGTGTAGTCCTCGCCCATCAGGAGGAAGAGCTCCATGGGGAAGCTCGTCATCCGTTCGGCGACGCGGAAGCCCAGCCGTTCGAGAAGCCCCGATAGGGACTCGAAGTCGAAATAGTTGAGATGGTGCTTGGGTGAGACCCACCATTCGGAGCGCGTGGTGGCAGCCCGGGCGGCGATCTGAAACGGCGAATAATCGTTCGGGACATTGACGCAGAGAACACCGTTCGGCTCCAGCAATTCCCTGGCTTCGATGAGGAGGGCCGCGGGATCGGGGATGTGTTCCAGAACATTGTTCAGCTGGATGGCGTCGAACCGGCCGAGCCCCGGCGCCGTCTCCGCGTTGAAGAAGCCTTCGGCCACTTCGAGGCCCAGCGATCGGGCATGTTTGGCGGCCTGCCGCGACGGCTCGATGCCGAGCGCCTGCCAGCCCCGCGCCTTCGCCGTCTTGAGGAAGAAACCCGGTCCCGAGCCGATGTCGAGCAGACGCCGGCGCGAGGTGGGCACGAGCCGCTCGAAAGCGTCCAGCCGGTCGTTCTGGGCGAGCTCCGCCCAGTCCTGGTCCTCGTTCGCATGGGCGAGAAATGTCGGCTTCTCGTCACGGTAATAGGTCTCGCGGTAGACCGCTTCGAGCGCGCGGGAATCGGGCAGCGGCACGACGTGGCGGAAGCCGCACATCGCACAGTCGATGACGTCGAGGCCGGCAGCCTGAGAAATGCGCAAACCTTCGTGCGATTGCCAGGCAATCACGGTTTCCGCAGCGGCAATTCCCATTTCTTGCGACCCCCGGCGCGTCGTTAACGCTCTTTTAGCCAAGCGGTCTTTAAAAACGGTTAAGGCTCAGGGAGCAGAACGTGGAACGTCAGCGCCAGCCGCTGTTCATTGCTGAAGCGTCGAGCAACCACGCTCAGGATCTCGATCGCGCGCTGGCCTTCGTCGATGCGGCGGCGGATTCGGGCGCGGACGCGGTCAAATTCCAGCTCTTCAAGATCGAACGCATGTTCGCGCCGGAGATTCTCGCGCAGAGCGCGAAGCATCGCGCGCGTAAGGATTGGGAACTGCCGCTTACACATTTGAAACCGCTTTCCGATCGCTGTCGCGACCGCGGCATCCAATTCTCCTGCACGCCGTTTTACCTCCAGGCAGTGGAAGAACTCCGGCCGTTTGTCGATTTTTACAAAATTGCATCCTACGAACTGCTGGTGACGCCTTTGCTTGAGGCCTGTGCAAAAACGGGAAAACCGATCGTGCTGTCGACGGGCATGGCGACGCTCGACGAAATCGCCGCCGCTGCATCGACGCTCAGGAATGCCGGCGCGCGCGACGTGACGATCCTGCATTGCGTTTCCGCCTATCCGACGCCCGTCGGCGAAGCCAATCTTTCCGCAATGGCGACGTTGCGCGACGCAACCGGCATGAAGGTGGGCTGGTCGGATCACACGCGCCGCCCCGCGGTCATCGAGCGCGCGGTCCATCGCTGGAATGCCGAGGCGATAGAATTCCATCTCGATCTCGACGGCCATGGCGCGGAATATGCCGCCGGCCATTGCTGGCTGCCGCAAGAGATTGCGCCCGTCATTGCGCGCATTCGTGAAAGTCTCGACGCCGACGGCACCGGCTTCAAAGGTCCGCAACCCTCCGAGCTTGCCGATCGCGAATGGCGCGCCGATCCCGCCGACGGCATGCGTCCGCTGATGTCGGTGCGCACGAGCTGGAAGCCGGCCGCATGAGCATCACGCCCGAACCTGGCGACCATCTGCGCGTCGTAGCCGTCATCCAGGCGCGGATGGGTTCGACGCGGCTGCCGGGCAAGGTGCTCAAGCCCATCGCGGGCAAGCCGCTCCTCTGGCACATCGTCCACCGCCTGAAACGTTCGCAGTTCATCGAGCAGATCGCGATCGCGACGTCGACCAATCCGCGCGACGACGCCATTGTCGAGTTCGGCCGCGAGAACGGCGTCGCGGTCGTACGCGGGCCGGAAGACGACGTGCTGGCGCGGTTTGCGCGCGCCGCAGAACTTCTCGACGCCGACATCATCGTGCGCGTCTCGGCCGACGCGCCTTTCGTCGATGCGGGTTTCGTCGATCATCTGATCGAAGCCCTGATCGAGCAGAACGGCGATTACGTGCTCCTCGAAGAGGGCGCGGTCACCGGTCACGAAGGTGTGGATCCCTTCAGCCGGCGCGCGCTCGACAAGCTGATGATGGATGCGAGCGAGGATCCCGTCGCCCGCGAACATGTGACGGGCTATTTCAAGCTTCATCCGAATTTCGTGCGCATCGCGCGCGCGCCGGCCTATCCCGAGCTTGCCCACGCCGTCGGGCGGCTGACTGTCGATACGCCCGACGATCTCGCCTTCGCCGAAACACTGCACGAACGCATGGCGGCGAAGGCGGGTGAAGCGTCGCTGGCCGATCTTCTTCTCCTCCTCGAACGCGAGCCTGCGTTGCGCGAAAAGAATGCGCATGTGCGCCAAAAGACGCTCCAGTCTGGCGGCGGGCTGGCGCTCATCCGTTGCGACGGCGGCGGCCGCTTCGGATATGGCCATGTCCGGCGCATGATCGCGCTCGCGCGCGCGCTGCGCGATCGCGAGGGCATCGGTGCGATCTTTGCGGTGCATGGCAGCGAAGATGCGCTGCAACAGGTTGAGCGCGCCGGATTCGAAGCCTCGCCCGTGGACGGCGCGCACGACCTGGAAGCCCTGGGCGCGCTGGTCGCAGAACGCGCGCCCGATATGCTCATCGCGGATCTGCGCGAGGGTCTCGATCGCGCGGCGCTCGCCGAACTCGGCACCCGCGTCGCGCTGACCGCCGTCATCGACGATGGGGCGCCGCGCCGGCTCGCTGCCGACTACGCGTATTATCCGCCGGTGCCGCAGGCCGAAAGCCTCGATTGGACCGGTTCGCATTGCGAGCGGCAGATCGGCTGGCAATGGGCGATCCTGGGACAGGGCAAGCCCGCCGCGTCGTGGCGCAATGCGGCACAGCGGCCGACGATCCTCGTCACGATGGGCGGCAGCGATCCGCAGGACCTCACGATCAAATGCGCCCGCGCGCTGTCGACGCGCGATCCGTCTTTCCGCGCCCGCTTCGTCATTGGTCCGGGCGTTGCCAATCGCATCCAGCTGGCCCGCACGGTCGTGGCCCTTGCTTCCAATTTCGAGACGCTCGAAGGCGCGGATGGTCTGGCGACGGAGTTCGCATCCTGCGATGTCGCCATCGCGGCCTTCGGCGTGACGGCTTACGAGCTGGCGGCCTATGGCGTGCCGGCACTTTATCTCTGCCTCGATGAGGATCACGCGCGTTCGGCGATGGCCTTCGAAGCCGCAGGCATGGGGCAATCGCTGGGGCTCGCATCGGCCGCAAGCGAAGAAGAGATCGCGGATTCGGCGCTGGGATTGTTGAACGATCCGGTTCGCCGGCGCGAAATGCGCGCAGCCGGTCTATCCACGGTCGACGGCGAAGGTGCGGCCCGGGTCGCCGCCGATCTCGCGCATCACCTGACCGAGCGGCGCACGACCGCCGCCAGGCGCGCGCGGTCTCGGCATTAGGACGCGTGCGCCGTCGCGAGCGCGATCCTCGTCCCGTAGTCCTTCACGATCCCGGCGATGGCCGCGCGTGTTTCGCGCAGAACATTTCCCGTGCAGACCGCCTTGTCGAAATGGGCGTGCAACTCGCGATGCACGCTGAGCACGTTGCCCTGCAGGGTCCAGTGCGAGCGGTAGTCGATATTGGCCGACGTGACCACGCCGTCGGGCGGCAATGACAGCAGTCTTTTGTCCGCGGGAAATTCGAGCGTGTAATCGTCGACGAGCCTGCCGCTGAAGCACGGCAGCGGGTCGATCGTCTGGAATCGCGCGTCGGCGACCGGGCCGAGCAGCGCCGGACTGTAGGCGTCGATAAGGTTCAGGCCTTCGGGCACGACGAAGCCTGCATCGGTCTGAATCCCGCGGGCGGTTTGGTAGCGGCTGCCATAGAAGTATTGCGGCGTCAGTTCCGTCGTCGGCGCAAACGTCATCGAGCCCGTCGCCTGATCCATCCGGCGCGTGCGCAGGACACCCGACACGACGGCATCGAGGCCGTTCGCTGCCGCCTGGTTCGCCACACTGCGCATTACGCCCGCAAGAGCCCCCGTCGACATCGCGCGATGCGTGCCGCTCAGTTTCCCCTCGCCGTCGAGCACCAGCGCGGTCGACGACGAATAGGTCGAATCCCCTTCGCGCAAAGCGGGGACGTGCTGGAGGGCCGTGCTGCTCCCGACGTGGACGACCGGCTTGCCGTATTCGAGCAGCGGCAATGCGCCGAACGGCGCGGTGTTGGACGTTGTGTCCGCATAGAGACCGAATTCCGGCAGCCAGACGATCATGTGATTGAACGTCAGAAACTCCGGGACCTGCGGCAGGAAATAGCCGTTGGTCGCGTTGATGATGACGGGCTGGCTGGAAATCCCCTTGGCCTTCAGCAATGCCGAATAGAGCACGGCATGGTCTTTGCAATCGCCATAACCGTTCGCGAGAATCGAATCGGCGGCGTGCGGCACGACACCGCCGTCGCCGAACAATAGCGCAACGTAGCGCACATGCGCCGAGACCCACTCGTAAAGCTTTCGTGCCTGCTCCCGGCGGTCGGTGACGCCCGCCGTGATCTCATCGGCTTTGGCAAGGATCCGCGGTGTCACCACGATCTTGGACGCGAGCAACGGCGCATAGGCTTCAGCCATCGCGTCGAACGTCCCGGCCGACGAGGCGAAGAGGCGCTGGCCGTGATCGAGGTTGGACATGAATTGCGGCAATTCCAATGCCGGCGTCCGGTTCGAGTAGTGAACCGTGTATGTCAGTTCGTCGCCCTCTTCGGCTTTGTGAACCGGCAGGCCATAGCTGTCGAAACTCAGCGGAAGCGATCTCGGCGATGCGAAGGTCAACGTCTCGTTGTCGATTTCGAGCAGGCGCGGGATGAACACGCCGAAATAGAATTGTCCCGGAATGGTGGCCTTCGATTGAACGACCGAGTCATAGACGAGCGTGTCGCCGGGCTCGACATTCGGGAACAGGATCACCTTCTCCTTCAGGTCGGTGAACAGCGGAGACGGCACCGCCTTCTGCCGAACGAGGATGGCGTCGGGCGAAACCGGGAATTTGGTGCCGTCCCGCTTCAGCGTGTAGGCGCTCTTGATCTGAAGATCCTGCAGCGAATCCGAATAGGTCAGAGCCGGCTGCGCGAGAGCCGAGACCGCCTGCGGCGACAGAAGCTGCAATTCGATATGGGATGTTGCGGTCGAACTCCCATCGGTGCGCACATCGAAGCGATTGTCGATGACGAGAAAGCGGGCAGGAACGCCCGCGGCAGGGTTCAGCGGCGCCGTCGGGGATTGGGCCAGCGCGAGATCGATCGCCTGTGCGGGAATTCCCGGCAGCGGATCGCCCGCCGTCGGCGCGGATGCGGTCATCGCAAGATCGAAAAGTTCGGTGACCGCGTCGGGCGCGTCGCCGCTCGAATAGCTGGAATCCGGGTAATCCGAAGATTGCGCGGCGGCAAAATGCGGCGTCGCAACCATAACGAACAAGCAGGCGAGCGCGATGCCCGTCGTCCGACGCAATACTGTTTTCATGCAAGTATCCCCCACCTGCTTGCCGGCAGTATAGGGGAGAGTTAACGCGAATGCGACCGGCTATCGCCGGCGGCCGCGCCTTTATTCGTTTCGTGCGCCGATCCAGCGGGCGGCCTTGGCGAAACTGTCCGCCCAATCGCCACGCCGGTCCGGCATCATCAGCGCGCAGGCCGGCGCGAACGGCTCGTTCGGTTCGCCGAAACTCGTCCAGCTCGTGTCGTAGAGGATCTTCGCCGTCGGCACGCCGGCTGCCGCCGCAAGCCACGAGACCGCGGTCGGCGCACTCGCCACCGCATCGAGCGCCGACAACATCGCGCAGGTGCGATCGAGCTCGTTTTTCTGATCGAGACCCGGCGGCACGAATATCTTCCGTCCGCTCAACGTTTCGAGCGCGGATATCTCCTCCGTCTTCGCGCCATATTGCGCGCAGACGAGCGTTCCGGGCAGCACGCGCAGGAAATCGGCCCACGCGACGAGGGGTGCATGTTGCGCCGCACGCGCGCCGCCGCCGAGACCGCTGCGCCAGCAAAATCCGATCCAGGGTCCCTGTCCGGCCTGCCGGAAGATCTTGCCCCAATATTCGGCTTCGCTCGCATGGGGCGCGAGATAGCGATGCGGTTTGGGAAAGCGCATCCGGTCATCGCGCATGAGACCGGGCAGCGAACCCATCGCGATGGCAGCGGTGACGCCGCCGTCTGTTTCCATCCAGTCATAACGTGCGGTCGGAATCCCTTCGCGCGTTTCGATCCGGCTCGATCGGATTTCGGCGGTCGGAAACGAGCGCGCAAAGAGCGGCCCAAGTCGCGGCTCGCATTCGAGGACAAGTTGGCCGCCCTCGCGCGCGGCGCGCGCCGCAAGCTCGGGAATGAGGCTTGCGAACATGATCTGGTCGCCGACGCCCTGTTCGGCTCTGACCAGAAGACGCGTGCCCCTGAGGCTTTCGCCGTTCCACCGCGGCAGTGGACGGTCCGCGCGGGGCGCCTTGGCTACGATGTCGAGACGGGCTTCGTAATCGCGCCATCCCTGTTGCAGATCGCCCTTCAGGAAATGGACGATGGCGCGATTGAGCTTCGCCTGCGCGTTGTCGGGATCCTTCGTCAGGGCGCGTTCGTAAAGCCCGAGCGCCTCTTCGATCTCGCCGTCGTCGGCCAGAAGGTCGGCAAGATTGCCGAGCGCGGGGGGATAGTCGGGTTTCAGCGCGAGCGCCTCGCGATAATGGGTCGCGGCGCGTTCCGTATCGCCTTCCTCGCGGAAGACGGAGCCCAGCGTCAGCCACAATTCCGGCACCCGCGGGTTCCTGGCAAGCGCCGGCAGCAACAGCGCTTTTGCCGCTTCGAACTGTTCTTCGGCACGCAGAAGATTGGCCAGATTGACAAGCGCCTCGATGCGCTCGGGCTCGAGCGCCAGAACCTGGCGGAAGAACGTCTCCGCCGGTTTCGGCATGCCGAGTGCGGAGGCCGTGTTGCCGAGCGCGAACAGCACGCGGATATCGCCGGGCCGCTCGCTCAGCGCCGCTTCATAGCGCGCGATGGCTTCGGCATGCCGGTTGGCTGCGGACAGGGCGAGCCCCTCCGTATACGGATCGCGTCTCGTGCTCATGCGGCAGACTGCGCAGGTTTGCGTAAAGCCCGCGTTAAGCAAGGAATGCCGCGTGCCCAATTAGCAAGCGCTTAACCCTCGTTCTGCCAGTATTGGGCATTGCTGTCGCCAAGGGTCTGGTCGTGTCCACCTTCACGCCCATCACGCTCGATTCGTCGTCGCTGCTGAATTATTATTCATCGCAGCTGCAGACGATTGCGGCCAACGCGCAAAACGCTTCGTCGTCCTCGCAATCCTCTTCGTCGGGCACGTCGAGCACGAACACAAGCTTCGGACAGCCGGTCACGACGTCCGCCAACGGCACGACGACGACGAGTTCGAACCAGACGCCGCCCTGGGACGTCCCCACGACGCTCTCGACGCAGGCGCAGGACGCGCAAGTCCTGTCGACCACGAACTTCATCCAGCCGAATACGACACCGCTGGTCGGCGTGAGCGGGGCGAGCGCGAAAACGGCTGAGGACAATCAAAAACTCTTCACGCTCTATCAGGCCGTCAGCCAGCTATCGACGCTTGCGGGGATAGCCTCGCAGCCCGGCCTCACCTCCGGCCAGCTCACCGGCTACAACACGCGCTTCCAGGAAGGGCTGCAGCAGGTCGAGTCGTATATCAGCTCGACCACGTTCAACAATCTGACGCTGCAGGCAAAGACGCCGAGCGCGTCCGTCACCGGTACGGCCGGCGTGCCGCTCAGTTCGTTCGACTATCAGGGCGGCACCATCGTCAGCGACGCGAATTACAGCGATCCGCTTCCCGGCGTCAGCGCGAGCGACAGCTTCAACATCGCCGTGACCAAAGGCGGCACGACGACGAACGTCGCCATCGATCTCTCGCAGGTTCAGGGCGGACTGACGGTCGGCAACATCGTCAACTACGTCAATCAGCAATTGAAAGCGGACGGCTTCTCCTCGACCTTCTCGACCGACATCACGAGCGGATCGGAAAGCGATATCCAGAAGGCGAGCTACGGCATCTCGATCACGTCCGCGCCGGGCGAATCGTTGAGTCTCTCGTCCGCGAACGCGACACCGGCACTCTATCTTGCCGGCACCGGCGGCTCGACCACGAGCGCGGCCTCGACGAGCAGCACGACGGCTGCAACCGCGGCCGACAATCAGGGCACGCTCACCGCGCTGACCAATCTTTCGACGTCCCCGTCGACTCTGTTCAGCGAGACCGAAGCGCCGTCGAACGGAACGACGACCGCGCAATCGACCGTCGTCGATGCACAGGGCAACGTCTATGTCGTCGGCAACGCCACGGGGAATTTCGGCAGCCAGCTCAATCAGGGTTCGCAGGACGTCTATCTCACGAAATACGACTCGGCCGGCAACGCGCAATGGACCGAGCTTCTCGGAAGTTCGGGAAGCGCATCGGCCTATTCGCTGGCGCTCAATCCTTCCACGGGCGGTGTGGTCGTTGCGGGTTCGACGGATGCGTCGCTGAGCCCGACCGCGATCACCAACGGCAGCAACGACAGCTTCGTCGCGTCTTACGACACGAACGGAAACCAGCTCTGGGAACAGCAGGTTCCCACGCTCGGCGCCAATCAGGCGAATGCCGTCACCGTCGATGCGCAGGGCAATGTCTATATCGGCGGATCCGTCAGCGGCACGATCGCCTCGGGACAAACCAGCGCCGGCGGCACCGACGCCTATGTCGCGCAGCTCAACAGCTCCGGCCAGATCACGGCGCAACAGCAATTCGGAACATCCGGCAACGACCAGGTGTCCGCGATGGCTGCGACGTCCGACGGCGGCATCGTGGTCGCGTCGAACCAGAACGGGCAGGCCGTCCTTTCGAAATATGCGAGCGGCGCGATCACCGGCACGCCCGAGTGGACGATGAATCTGGGCAGCCTGAACGGCGGTTCGATCAGCGGCGTCGCCGTTTCGGGCAACCAGGTCTACGTCTCGGGAACGACGACCAACGGATCGTTGACGGCCGGCGGACAGGCGACTGTCGCCACGCCGAGCGACGGCAATACGGATGCGTTCGTGTTCGCCGCGACGGACAACGGCACGACCGCCACGGCCAACACGGTCAGCTATGTCGGCGCACCCGGCGGCTCCACCACCGGCGGCACCGTCACGGTCGGTCCCGACGGCACCGTCTATCTCGCGGGCACGACGACCGGCACCTTCACGGGCCAGACGCGCACCGTCCAGAACGTCAACAATGCTTTCGTCACGGCGTTGGCGCCGGCGGGAACCATCGACTGGACACGGCAGTTCGGCGGCGCGGACGGCCAGTCGACTGGCGCGGCCGTCGCGATCGATCCCACGGGCTCGAGTGTTCTGAATGCGTTGGGCCTGCCGAGCGGCAGCGTCAACGTCAACCAGTCCGTCGATCTGGAATCGAACACGACGCTTCGCGCCGGGGATTCCTTTCAGATTCAGACCGAAGGCACCGGCGGGCGCACGTCGACCATCACGATTTCGGCCGGAGAAACGCTGACAACGCTGGCCGACAGCATCAACGCCGAACTCCTGTCGTCCGGCAAAGCGACCGTCACTTACTCTTCCACCGGAGGCCAGGCGCTCGAGATCACGGCAAGCGCGGGCCAGACCATCAATCTCATCGCGGGTCCGACCGACAGCGATGCGCTCGGCCGTCTCGGCATCACGCCGGGCGTCATCACCGCGGCCGCAAAGAAGACGTCATCCACCACGACGACCGGCACGTCTTTTGGCGTCAACGCCTCGAGCACGTCGTCGTCGAGCACGTCGAGCAATGCCAATCCGGTCTACGGTCTCGGCCTCAACACGCAGATCGATTTGTTGAGCAAGGGCGATGCGAGCGTCGCCAAGGTCTCGCTGCAGAACGTCATGACGGCGATCACGAACGCCTATCAGAAATCGAACGCAGCGCCGACAAGCGGATCCACCGTGCCGCCGTCGTCGCAATCGAATGCACCGGCGCCCGCCTATCTCGCGGCGCAGGTCGCCAACTATTCGCTGGCCTTGCAGACGCTGAGCATGATGAGCTCGCTGTCGAGCTCATCGTCGTCCACGTCCTCGTCGATCGGGCTTTCGTCGTCTTCGCTGTTGCAGGCGCTGACGGCCTAAGGCAAAAACAGCGATCCGTCCTCACACGACGTTGTTATAGATGATCGCGCCCGGCGCCTTGGGCTTGGCGTTCGTGACCGGCGCATAAGGGCGCTGCGCGTGGCGTTTCTTGGCGACATCTTCGGCGATCGCGTGGATCATGCCTTCGGTGCAATTGCGCACGCGGGTGAGGATGCGATTGTGCTGCGCCAGAACCTCGCGAAAGCGCGCCGTGGCTGCGAGCAGACGCTCATGCGCCTCTTGCGGCAGGGTCTTGATGGCGGCGTTGCTGAGAGCCTGCGCCTCGCGCGCATAAAGTGCCGTCAGCTGCTGCACTTCGGGTTTGTGCGAACGCATCTCGCGCGGCCGTCCGCGCTCGAGCGCTGCGACGTCGTCGAGGAGCGCCTTTGTGAGACGTTCGGTCAGCACCAGGAGGCGTTCGATTTTGCGGGGATCGGTCGTCATGAGCGGGCTTCCTGCAGTTTCAGCAATTGACTGGCGACTGGCGCGGACAATCCGAATCCGCCCTGCTTTTCGATCTGCTTGCCGTATTCGTCCAGCATCAGCGAGCGGAACATCTGCTCGCCCTGGCCGCCGCCGAAGGGGCCGTCGGTCGGAATGTCGGCGAACATCTGGCTCAGGAATTCCGAGATGAAGACGGATTCGAATTGCTGCGCGGCTTTCTTGGCCGCACCCGCATTCCCGGTCGCAGTCGGCGTCAAAACGGGCTGCGACTTCGCGAGCGTCATGGCGGTCGAGATGTCGATCCCGGCGCTCATCCGATCACCTGGATTTCCGCCTGCAACGCGCCTTCGGCCTTGATCGCCTGCAGGATGGAAATGATGTCGCGCGGGCCGACGCCCAGCGCGTTCAGCCCGTCGACGAGTTTCTGCAGGCTGACGCCTTCGCTGAGGACGGCCATCTTGTTGCCTTTGCCGTCGTCGACCTGGATGTCGGTGCGCGGGAGAACCTGCGTCGTGCCGCCCTGGCTCAAAGGCAGAGGCTGGCTGGCGATCGGCGATTCCGTGACTTTGATCGTGAGATTGCCTTGCGCGATCGCGATGGTGGAGATGCGCACATCCGCACCCATGACGATGACGCCCGATTGTTCGTCGATGACGACGCGCGCGGGTTCGTCGGGATCGACCTTCAATTGCTGCACGTCGGTCAGAAGTCCGACGACGCCGCCGCGATAGGCGGTGGGGACTCCAATGTGGACCGTCGCAGGGTCGTCGACGGCGGCTACGCTGTTGCCAAGATAGGCGTTGATGGCGGCGGCGATGCGCGTTGCCGTCGTCAGATCCGGATTGTGGAGCGACAGCCGGAGCTGGGTCTGGCTCGCCAGCGAGAAACCGACCTCGCGTTCGACAATCGCCCCGTTCGAGATACGTCCCGCTGTCGGCACGCCGCGCGTGACGCTCGCCGCCTGTCCTTGCGCCTGGAATCCGCCGATGGAAACCGGCCCCTGCGCCAGCGAGTAGATCTCGCCGTCGGCGCCGGCCAGCGGCGTGACAAGGAGCGTTCCGCCCTGGAGGCTTTTGGCGTCGCCGAGCGCACTGACCGAGACGTCGATGCGTGTGCCCTGCGCGGCGAAGGCCGGTAGATTGGCGGTCACCATGACGGCGGCGACGTCCTTCGTCTGCATCGTCTGGCCGCGGGCGTTCACACCCATCCGCTCGAGGATCGTGATCAGGCTCTGCTGGGTGAAGGGCGCGTTGATGAGGGAGTCGCCGGTGCCGCTGAGGCCGACCACCAGTCCGTAGCCCACGAGCATGTTGTCGCGAATGCCCTCGACGTCGACGAGGTCCTTGATGCGCGAAAAGGCATAGGCTTCGGCCGGGACGAGCGCGAGGAGGGCGGCACAGGCCACCGCCAGGAATTGTCTGAACACAGTCCGCAAGGACAGCATGAGCGGTTCTGCGCCCCCGAGATTTTCCAGTGCCTCCCTTGCCAGTTCTGTGCCGGGGCAGTTTTGCAATAAACTTAATTAAATCAGATACTTAACTTGAGGTTGTAACGACCGGAAATCGCCTTCGGCAAATCTTTCCGGGGCCATTCCGCCCTTTCCCCTTCCCGGGCAGGCGACTAAATGCCGAAGGATCGCGATTCAGACTTCCCCGAATTCGCACTATCGTGCCTGACACCAAGGAGCCCCTCGTTTTCCGATGCCGAACCCACTCCGCCAGCGACCCGCCGTTCTGTGCATCCTCGATGGCTGGGGATGGCGTCCCGACGAGGCGGACAATGCCATCGCGCTCGCCAAGCCTCGCAACTTCAACCGCATGATCGCGGAATGCCCGCATGCGCTCCTGTCCACGTCCGGCCGGGCGGTGGGCCTTCCCGATGGCCAGATGGGCAATTCCGAAGTCGGCCACATGAATATCGGCGCCGGCCGCGTCGTGATGCAGGACCTGCCGCGCATCGACGACGCCGTCCGCGACGGCACGCTGGGCAATCAGCCCGCGCTCAAGGATCTGATCGCGAAAGTCTCGGCATCGCGCGGCGCCGTGCATGTGATGGGATTGCTGTCGCCCGGCGGCGTGCACAGCCATCAGGATCATATTGCCGCGCTGGTGCGCGTTCTCTCCCAGGCCGGGCTTCCCGTATTCGTGCACGCCTTTCTCGACGGCAGGGATACGCCGCCCAAAAGCGCGCTCGGGTTTCTGTCCGCATTCGAAAAGGCTATCGGCGATCTGAAAGGCGTGCGGATCGCGACCGTGTCGGGCCGCTACTACGCAATGGATCGCGACAAACGCTGGGACCGCGTGAGCAAGGCCTATGCGGCGATCGTCGATGCGAGCGGGGAAGAGACGCGCGATGCGGCCGATGCGATAAACGCGGCCTACAAGAGAGATATCACCGACGAATTCGTGCTGCCCACGATCATCGGCGACTATGCGGGCGCGTCGGATGGCGATGCGTTGCTGTTCGCGAATTTCCGCGCCGACCGCGCGCGCGAAATCTCGCTGGCGCTGCTCGATCCGGGCTTCGACGGTTTCCCGCGCGCGCGCGTCGTCAAGTTTGCCGCAGCCACGGGCCTCACCGAATATTCCACGGCGCTCAATGCCTTCATGGGATCGATTTTCCCGCCGGAGGACATCCGCGAGACGATCGGCGAATACGCAGCCGAAGAAGGATTGAAACAGCTCCGCATCGCCGAGACGGAGAAATACGCGCATGTCACCTTCTTCCTGAACGGCGGACGCGAAGAACCCTTCGCCGGCGAAGACCGCATTCTCGTGCCGAGTCCGAAGGTCGCGACCTATGATCTTCAGCCGGCGATGTCAGCCGTCGAAGTGACTGACAAACTCGAAGCCGCGATCCTTTCGGGACAATACGATCTCATCGTCGTCAATTACGCCAACCCCGATATGGTCGGTCACACCGGCATTCTGACGGCGGCAGAAGAAGCGGTCGAGACGATCGACGCGTGTCTCGGGCGGCTGCGCGCGGCGGTGGAAAAAGCGGGCGGTGTGCTTCTCATCACCGCCGACCACGGCAATGTCGAGATGATGCGAGATCCGGAAACGGGCGAGCCGCACACGGCGCATACGACGTTCGACGTGCCGATCATCGTGGCAAACTATAAAGAGAAGATCGCGCTTGCGCATGGACGTCTCGCCGACGTCGCGCCGACGCTGCTCGATTTGATGGGGTTGAAAAAGCCTGAGATCATGTCCGGTCATTCCCTGATCGAGCGGGTCAAGGCGGAGAGCGCAGCCTGACGAAGATTTCACCTCGGCTCTGTGCTGGGCTTGCCGTTGCGAGTGCGCTTCTGTGCGCGGGCGAAGCGCCCCCGCCGCATGGTCCGCATCATCGCGTGACATCGGCGCAACGTGTGCGCATCGTGCCGCTGCAACCGGCGGGCCGCAGCGCGCCGTCCGAACCCGTCAAGGATCTCACCGGCGCCGTTCCGGCGCGCGATGCCACGAGGCTTCCCTCGACAGCCGATCAATACAAGGCGTTGCGGCAGGAGATCGACAACAACCGGCCGGCGGCGGAAAGCGCCAGGCGCAAGAGCGAACTCCTGAACAACGAGGCGGCCGATCTTCGCAAGCGCCTGCTGGAGACCACGGAGCATGTCCAAAATCTCGAAGACGAAAAGGGCCGCATCGACGCGGAACTGGCGCGCCTTGTTCCGGAAGAGCGCGAAATGGCGAAGACCTTCGCCGACGATCGCGTGCAGGTTGCGAGCCTGCTCGCCGTGCTTGAGCGGCTTCAGTCGGATATGCCGCCCGTCATTGCGATGAAGGCGGACGATGCGCTTTCCGCCGCGCGCGGCGCCATGGTCTTGGGCGGAACGTTACCGCGTATTTACCAGGCGGCCGCGGCCTTGTCCGAACGTCTGAAAGCACTCCGGCAAAAACAGGCCGAGCTCAAACAGAGGCGGACCGAAAGCGCCCGCGTCAGCACGCAGTTGGCGAATGCGCGCGTCGAGCTGGATCAACTTCTTGCGATGAAGGCGCAGGAAGCGGACCAGGCATTCGCCCAATATGGCGACCTTCAGGCCCGCCTCGGTGCGGCCGGCGAGCAGGCAGCGAATCTTAAATCTCTTCTCGATAAAGTCGCCGCGCTTCGGCTCCGGCCCGCTGGGCAGGGGATCATCGTCGTTTCGGCACAAAATGCAGGCGGTGCGCCGTCTTTGCGTCGCGGTGCGATTGTCCGGCCGGTTGCCGGCGAGACCGTTGCCGGCGGGGTCGATGGTGTGGGTGGCGCCCGGGCGCCCGGCCTCACCTTCCTGGCGCCGCCGGGGGCCAACGTCGTCGCACCCAGCGATGGTGAAGTGCTTTTTGCGGGCTATTACCATAAAACGGGCAAAGTCTTGATCTTAGAAATGAGCGGTGGCTACGATTTGGTTCTTGCCGGTCTCGATACGGTCGATGTCCGGCCAGGTGATGAACTTCTTGCAGGCGAACCAGTAGGCGCGATGCCGCGCGTAGGCGCCGGAACGAAGCTTTATTTTGAAATGCGGCAGAACGGTAAGGGCGTCAATCCGGCGCCGTGGATGGAAGTCGATCTTAGGAAGGCGAAGAGATCATGAATAAATACGGTATGGCGGGTGTATGGGCGGCGGCGGGGTTCACGGCGGCATTGATGCTCTTTCCCGCAGCGCGCGGCGCCGATTCCGTCTACCGACAGCTCGATCTTTTTCACGACGCCTTTGAGACGGTCCGCAAGGATTACGTCCACCCCGTCGACGACAATGAGCTCGTCAATTCCGCGATCCAGGGCATGGTGTCTTCGCTCGATCCGCATTCGAGCTATATGGACGCGAAGCAGTTCGCCGACATGCAGATCCAGACGCGCGGCGAGTTCGGCGGTCTCGGTCTCGAAGTCACGATGGAAGACGGCCTCGTCAAGGTGATCACGCCGATCGACGACACGCCTGCAGCCAAAGCCGGTCTCAAGACGGGCGACTATGTCGCTGCGATCGACTCGACGCCGATCCAGGGCATGGCGCTCGACGACGCGATCAACAAGATGCGCGGCGCGCCGGGCACGAAGGTGACGCTGACGATCCTGCGCACCGGCGCCAAGAAGCCGTTCGATGTCGCGCTGACGCGCGCCATCATCCAGGTCGATACGGACAAGTTCCGCCGCGAAGGCGATGTCGGCTATATCCGCTTGCCGGGCTTCAACGAGCAGACGACGTCGGGCCTCGAGCACGCGGTGCAACAGCTGAAGAAGCAGATCGGACCCGGCATCAAGGGTTACATCATCGATCTTCGCAACAATCCGGGCGGCCTCCTCGATCAGGCCGTCACCGTGTCGAGCGACTTCATCTCGTCCGGCGAAATCGTTTCGACCCGCGGCCGTCATCCCGAAGACAACACACCTTATTATGCGAAGGGACACGACATCACCGACGGCAAGCCCGTGATCGTGCTGATCAACGGCGGCACCGCATCGGCGTCGGAAATCGTGGCCGGCGCGCTTCAGGATCATAAGCGCGCAACGATCGTCGGCATGACGTCGTTCGGCAAAGGCTCCGTGCAGACGATCATTCCGCTCGGCGAAGGCGGCGGTGCGCTCAGGCTCACCACGGCGCGCTACTACACGCCGTCCGGCCATTCGATCCAGGCGACCGGTATCGTGCCCGACGTGCAGGTGGCGCAGGGCGACGAAGACACGACGCCCAAGATCCAGCGTCCGAGCGAAGCCGAGCTTCCCGGTCATCTTGGCGTCGAGAATCCCAACAAGAAGTCATCGGCGCCGATCATCCATCCGCCGGCCGGCAAGAAGATCGAAGACTTCCAGCTTTCCTATGCGCTCGATCTCATGCGCGGCAAGACGGCGCTCAGCTCGATCGCGAAGGGTTCTGAACAGAATTGATCGGGCCCGTCGGCCGCTGATCGGGAAAGGCATTTTATGAAGCGTCTTGCGTTTGCTGCTTCGGGCGCGGCGATCGGTTTCGTCGCCGGTCTCGCCGTGCTTGCGCGCGCGGACACCGCACCCAACGGTGAAGCCGCCTATCACGCGCTCGATCGTTTCGGTCAGGCGTTCTCGGTCGTGCGCGCCGATTATGTCGAACCGCCGGACGACAAGCTTCTCGTGGAAAGCGCGCTCTCCGGCATGATCGGGAGCCTCGATCCGCATTCGAGCTATTTCGATCCCAAGACCTATGCCGACATGCAGGTCCGGACCGAAGGACAGTATGGCGGCGTCGGCATCGTGATTGCGGTCGAAAACAATGCCGTCAAAGTCGTGTCGCCCATCGACGACACGCCGGCTTCGGCTGCCGGCGTCAAATCCGGCGACATCATCCTTGCCGTCGACGGCAAGGGCCTGCAGGGCATGAGCCTCGATCAGGTGCAGCTGCTGCTGCGCGGCAAGTCGGGTTCGAAGGTGACGCTGACGCTGATGCGTGCCGGCGACGACAAATCCTTCGAGGTCAAACTCACGCGCGCCGCGATCGAAGTCGAAGCCGTCAAATTCCATCGCGAAGGCGATGTGGGTTACATCCGCATTCCCGCCTTCAACGAGCACACCGATTCCGGATTGCAGACGGCCGTGCGCGCGCTGAAGAAACAGATCGGCCCGAAGCTCAGGGGCTATGTGATCGATCTGCGCGACGACGGCGGCGGCGTGCTCGACCAGGCGATCGCCGTGTCGGATGATTTCCTGGAATCCGGCGAGATCGTCTCGACCCGCGGACGCGATCCGTCCGACACGCAGCGTTACGATGCCAAAGCGGGCGACATCACCGACGGCAAGCCGGTCGTCGTGCTGATCAATCGCGGCACCGCGTCGGCGTCGGAAATCGTTGCGGGTGCGCTGCAGGATCACAGGCGCGCGCGCATCGTCGGCATGACGTCGTTCGGCAAAGGCTCGGTGCAGACGATCATTCCGCTCAACGGCGGCGACGACGGCGCGCTCCATCTGACGACCGCGCGCTACTACACGCCGTCGGGCCGCTCGATCCAGGCAACCGGCATCGTTCCCGACATCGCGGTCGCGCAAGGAAACGAGACCGAAACGACGCCCGCGGAGAACTACACGGAAGCCGATCTTCCCCATCATCTCCTGGGCGAGACCGCGCCGACCGCGAACGCGGCGCCGCCCATCCGTCCGCCGGCGGGCAAGAAGATCGACGATTTCCAGCTCTCCTACGCGGTCGATCTGCTCGACGGAAAAGTCGGTCCGAAGACGGTGGCCGAGCGGAAGCAATAGATGAAGCGTTTCAGGCGGGCGGCGTCCACGTGAAGCCTTCGACGACGAGGTCGAGCGGCTGAGTGACGGAAATGCCGTAGAGTTCGGTGATCACGCGCCTGCACAGGCTTGCGATGTCGCCGTGCTCGATGCGCCAATAGCTGACGTTGTTCATTTCACGGAGCTCGGGCTCGAAGCCAGAACTCTTCGCGAAGGCGAGGAACCGGTCCTCGTCTCTGAGATTGCGTGGCGCGATGAGGACCCAGTCGAGACCGGCTTTGTGATCCTCGAGCGAAAATTGAAGATTGACTGCATTGTCGTCTCCAGGTTGGTCAGCAGTCGTGAAGAGAAAGACGACGAAGGCCGGAAAAGACGTGGCGTGCGACATCGCGGCCAGCAGTTCCGGAATCTGCTGGGCCGTTGCTTTCGGGCTCGGCAAAGAGCGGAGCAGCAGGCGAAATATGACCATCAGCACGATGAGCGCGACGGCCGCGATTTTGACGATATCCATCGAAAAGGCCCCCTCGGCTACCGATAGCACGATCGTTAACGCCACTGTAACCAAGTGTTGCGTTATCTAGGGACATGGCCGCGAACAGCTTTGCAGCGTCGGGGGGAATGGGGGCGCGCCCGCTGGCGCTCGCCTTCTTTGCCGTCTTCGCGGCGTTCCTTCTTCTGCTCGGCGGCATCGCGTTTTTCGGCCGGCCGTCGGATGGCGATCCGGTCGCCCAGATCGATCTTTCCCAGCATGCGACCCGGCCCGTGCGCGCAGCTGCGAACACCCGTGGCACCTCGGCATCGAGTCCAGTAATCGCGGGCGGGACATCGTCGCCCACGACGCCGCAATCTGCGATCCCCGCAACGCCCCTGCCGCCGCAACTCGTGCCGGCGACGGTCGACAAACCGGTTGTCGCGGGACGCAATCTGGTTGCCGACCCGGCGTTGATCGAACAGACGCCGCAAGGGCCGCTGCCGCGCATCGCCTCCGACGGGCGCATGCCGATGAACGCCTACGCACCGCCGGTCCCCGCATCCAAAGCGCCGCGCATCGCCATCGTTGTCGGCGGTCTCGGCATCAGTGCCCGGCAAACGGCCGCAGCGATTCAGGGCCTGCCCGCCGGCGTGACACTCGCCTTCGCGCCTTACGAAGACGACGCCGCACGTTGGGTCGGCGAAGCGCGCCGCACCGGCCACGAAGTGCTCCTCGAAGTTCCCATGGAGCCCTATGATTTTCCCGACAGCGATCCGGGGCCGCACACGCTGCGCGCCGCGGTCAGCGAAGAAACGAACACCGAGCGCCTCGTGTGGTCGTTAACCCGATTCACCGGCTATGCCGGCATCACCAATCTGCTCGGCGGACGCTTTCTCTCCGATGCGGATTCGCTCGAGCCCGTCATGACCTATGTGGCGCGCCGCGGACTTCTGTTTTTCGACAGCGGCGCGCAGGGCCATTCCGTGGCGCCCGACGTCGCGCACCGCATCAATGCGCCCTATGTCCAGAGTGCGCTCGCGCTCGACACGATACAGACGGGAATGGAAATCGACGCACGTCTCTCCCAGCTCGAACAGCTCGCACGCGCCAATGGCAGCGCCGCCGGCACGAGCGAGGTCTATCCGGTAACCATCGAGCGTATCGCCAACTGGGCGAAGGGGTTGCAGGGACGGGGGTTTGTTCTGGTCCCGGCTTCGGCCATAGTGGCGCCTTCCAAATAACCCGAGAGCCTATGTCCCGTTTGCGCCACGAAGACCTGCCCTACCGGCCTTGCGTCGGCATCATGCTGTTCAACCGCGACGGCCTCGTTTTCGTAGGGCGCCGCATCGACCAGACGGTGGAAGGCTGGCAGATGCCGCAGGGCGGCATCGACGAAGGCGAAACGCCGAGCGAAGCCGGATTGCGCGAGATGAAGGAAGAGATCGGCACCGACAAGGCGATACTCTTGCGCGAATATCCCGACTGGCTCGCTTACGATCTCCCGCAGCATCTCCTGGGCGTGGCGCTCCACGGACGCTATCGCGGCCAGAAGCAGAAATGGCTCGCCATGCGTTTTACAGGTGAGGACAAGGACATCAACATCGCCACCGACGAGCCGGAGTTCGCACAATGGAAATGGCTCGCCGTCGAAGCGCTGCCGCGGCTGATCGTACCGTTCAAGCGCGACACCTACGCCAAAGTCATCGCGGAGTTCCGCGATCTCGCATTCTCCCACGGATAAGAGGTCTCATCGGATGACCGCGTTGCGTTCCCCGGTCGTGATGATTCACGGCGCCTTCTGCGGCGGCTGGGCTTTCGAAAGCTGGAAGACGGTTTTCAAAAGCAAAGGCTATGACGCGCACACGCCGGATTTGCGCTTTCACGACGGCGGCAAAGAACCGCCGCCCGCGCTCGGCCAGACGAGCATGCTGGATTACGTGGAAGATCTCGGCGCGCTGCTCGACGATTTCGACAAGAAGCCGATCCTGATCGGGCATTCCATGGGCGGGCTTCTCGCCCAGATGCTGGCGGCGCGGCGTCATGTGCGGGCACTCGTGCTTCTCTCGCCCTGCGCGCCATGGGGCGTGCTCCCTGCAACCCCCTTCGAATACGCATCCGCGCAGGCGCTCTATCTCGCCGGCGATTTCTGGAATCGGACGCTTTGGCCCACGCACTGGATCGCCGCCGCCAACGCGCTCGACAATGTACCCGAACCCGAGCGTCAGGCCGTGCTCGACCGTTTCGTTCCGGAATCGGGGCTTGCCACATTCGAGATTATGCATTGGGCGTTCGATCTGAAGCGTGCGACCCAGATCGACCCGCGCGACGTCACGTGCCCGATCCTGTGCATCACGGGCAGCCGCGATCGCGTCAACTCGCCGGGCACCGTGAAAAGCATCGCGCAGCGTTATCGGGGCCGGGCCCGCTACGAAGAACTGGATGGGCACAGCCACTGGCTGATCGGCGAACCGGGCTGGGAAAAGGTCGCGGGTCTGGCACTCGCGTGGCTCGACGATCTCGCATCGTGCGATGCAACATCGGCGGGCACGCAAACGCTTTAGTCGAACCTGACAACTTCCCAACTTTTCAGTCACAATCCGGCAGGCTAAAACGCCTCCCTCGCGCGCATGCGCGCCCAATCGATATTCCGAGGACGGCATGACATCCGGATTTGTTTCGCGGGCTTTTGCGGGCCTGTTCACAGCCGTCCTGCCGTTTGCGGCTTCTGCAGCGGACGCGCCGCCTTCCTATACGCTCGCGGGTTCCG
>Ga0181525_10000902_pt1 | contig 25818 bp, 22 predicted proteins | sample PEATcosm2014_Bin_48_FD_121100 | JGI IMG/M metagenome (GOLD analysis project Ga0181525, IMG submission 121100) | Peatland microbial communities from MTU Mesocosm Facility, Houghton, MI, USA - PEATcosm2014_Bin06_10_metaG | ecosystem: Environmental > Terrestrial > Soil > Wetlands > Peat | place... | reverse complement strand
CTTGACCGCGTAATTCACATTCTCCGGGAGCGAGCCGCTCATGGCCAATGCTGTTGAAGCATCTAGTTTTGCGGAAACGATGCCGAACACGTTGCCCCGCTCATCCACCAGCGCCCCGCCCGAATTGCCCGGCTGCACCGGCACGCTGATTTGAAAATACCGCGGGTCATCACCCGCGCCGGACAGCGACGCGATTTTTAAGAAGCCTCTTAATCCTATTCGCCACTTTCTTTATTGCAGGACAGCCACCACGAAACCTAACCAAATAATTTGGGTGGTCGATGTGGCAAAGGAGGGACATCTTGCTTGAAGCTGAACTACCAACCCTCATCCAATCAAAACGGGCGGTCGGCTCATGATTCCATTTAATTCCAGTAATTCGCTCAAATTCCTCCATTTCAATTTTCTCCATTTTGCCATATACAATAACCAGTTTCGGTCCATACGTAAAAAGCCTATTTAGAAGCTTCTCCAATCGCTCTAAAAAAAATCTGCTTCTGCATTTTTTGCGACTCTGCATGAAACGAAACCGCCTCCAATCTTTATTGTTGTAAGGCCACTGCCCCAGACTTGGGGCGGGGAACGGGAGTGCTTCGATCAAAGCCAAGTGTCTGCTGTTTGGTCTGACTTTGCGAGTCCCACCCCAACGCTTGTTCGTTTTTGACAATTCTCCAATTTTCAGTCCTGTCCACTCGCACAGACAGTGTATCGCGTGCCAGGTTTGGTTGCTCCAGTCGGGCGTATCTTTAATTTTAGCGTCGCGGAAAAAAGCACTCAAATTGACAAGTTCGGCCTTCCTCATCTTCTTCCAAGCGCAATAACGATTCTTGAACTCATTAGTTTCTTTTGCCCAACTAAATTCCTCAAGACCAATGAGCCAGAAATCAGCCTTCCAATTACCGAATCCGAAAAACGTTTTTGCATAGTGGCAAAGGGCAGCGCAGTCATTTCTGAAATCGTCTGGCTTTTCTTGTTGACACATTTTACTTCTCAAACTGGATGTTCTTGGTTGGGACGCCTTTGCAATTCAAAACCAAGTGTCTGTCCATGTGTCGGTGCGTCAGATGCCCGCCATTCCTAGCCACAACTGCTTCTTCTTAGCATAGAGTGTATAGTAGATATAGTTCCCACGAAAACCATAGATAACCCAATAGACTAAATAACCAAACCCCGCTGTGGCAATCCCGGCTATGAGACAGATCGCCACCGACAGCCATAAATGTTTTGTCATAGCCCAGATGCCGCCAAAAAGGAACGCAGCCCAATTCCACTTCCCTTTGTAAGCCTCTCCCGATTCCAGAATCTTCTTAAACTCTTCTTGATAATAGGGTGGCAGACCGTTCAAGTCGATTTCTGACGGCTGCGGGATTCGTGAGCCAAGGACAGTTTTAGCTAGCTCTCGATAGACGCCAGTAGCACGTCCTTCTGAAATGTCGAAGTCAACCCTCTGTCCCCGTGCCGGCGCATCTGTTTCTTTCCATTCGGAACCGGCAAACTTGTAGCGGTTGTTGTCATCTCCGCTGATGATGCCTTCGCTTGTTTGGATGCTGTAGTCGAGGATTATTCCTTTCATAATGGCTCCTTCGTAATTTGCGTTGTAGGTGCCTGCGCTCCGGGTTGAAATTGCTTTTTCAGCCCCGGCCGTTTTATGAGGTAAACCGGGAACATCACTATCCAAAGCAGCAAGGTGCAAATCGCCCAGCCAACAGGCCCCATATTCATGATGTTTTTGCCGCCTGGGTTCTCTCGACTGATTCTCTTGATCCCGATTTTCCGCGCGTCGAAATACACCCAGATGCTCGTGGCAATTACGATAAGGTAAATAATTGAATCCATAACGGTTGGTTTATTTTTAGGTGTCTGTGAGCGCAACATCGCGCGTTAATCCAAAATCTGAAGCTAGCAAATGGGTGTTGGCGTGTCAATTCCTTTCTTAAGTTGGCGACGAGTCAAATTAGTAAGCACCGTCCATCCCAAAATGAATACCGGAAAAGAGTTCCCGTCCGCCTTCGCAGAGCTACGGCGCGACAAATCCGCCGGCATCCGCTTTCATGTGATTTCAGCGCGACAAGTCAGATTTCCGTCATCGCCCCGCCTCGTGCGTGCGCCCCGCGCCCCGTTGCCCCGGCGGCATTCACGCCCCATTCCGCGCTTCCTCGAAAATAGCCCAGCCATTTATGGCTGGGATTCATGCCCGCAATTTTCCAAAGTCCCGTCCGGGACGAAAGAACCGTTCTGCCGTCCCTCGCGGGACTTTTATATTTGATGGACGCATTACCCAGCCATAAATGGCTGGGCTATTGTCATCGCGTCGCTCCGCGCCGGCCAAACGCCAAATGCCCCAATCGTCCAACCCAAAATGAAAACCGGAAAAGAGTTCCCGTCCGCCTGCATCTGATTTCCGTCATCGCCCAGCATCGTGCGTGAGCCACGCGCCCCGTTGCCCCTGCGGCATTCGGAATGCGAAATCAGCGTAGCGGCCTTCGGCAGAAAGCCGCCATCTAAACTCGCGTCACAGTTTGCGGCGCTCTGCCGAAACGCCGCTACGTCAGGATGTCGGCTCGGCAAATCCGCCCATTTCGGGGGCAATTGGGTGAATAAGCATAACTCCCTGAAAATCAGGCTTCTGCCTGTTTCCCGGACGACCTGGACCTTCGCGCGGACGATGCGGCCATCCGCATCAATTTGTGACTTGGAATGACTGGCGCAAACATCCAGGCCAAACTTCCGCCTAGTGGCACACTTTTGGCACACCGGTATCAGGATTACGCCCATTTTGCCAAAAAAGCGTGGAATTTGCGTGACGAGACGCGAATCTCGCGACGTTTGTTGCGCATCTCGTGACGTTTGTTGCGCATCTCGTGACGTTTGTTTACCAACACGTGGCGTTTGTTGCGAATCTCGTGACGTTTGTTAGTTAACACATGACGTTTGCAGCGCTACACGTGGCGTTTGTTAGTTAACACATGACGTTTGCAGCGCTACACGTGGCGTTTGTTAGTTAACACATGACGTTTGCAGCGCTACACGCGGCGTTTGTTAGTTAACACGCGGCGTTTGTTTATCAACAAACGACGTTTGTTGGTAATCTCGTCACGTTTGTTTACCGTCTCGTGGGGCTTTTCGGGCCGGTAAATTGAATCTCTGTGCGACAATCTGGCACAGTCAGTTTGCGGTTGAGAGCCTTGCCGCCGATTTCTTCAAATGACCCCAGACGACCGGCATAGGTGAGTTGGCGCACCCCAACTTTAATCATTCCTCGAAGCAGGAACGAGATGAATCGCAGGTGTCTTTGTGGACCGGGCAGTCGTCCACGCCGACGACGGTCTGGGTGAGGTTGCACCAGAAATGGCAGGCTGTGGCCTGTCCGTCTTCCTTGTCCGCGAATGCCTCCTCCGGCGTGTCGGCGATATACATTTTTTTTGTCCGCAGATGTTTGCAGTAAACCGGGTTCATGGCGTCAACCTTTCAATTTGAGCAGCGTCCGGCGGATGAGCGCGCGCGCCATCGGCACCTTGTAGCCGTTGTGTTCCAGCGGCGTCGCGCCGGCCAGGATCATGTCCGCCGCCTTCGACACAGTGTCGTCATCCAGTGGCTTGCCTTCGAGAAATTGGTTCGCCGCCTCGACCTGGTGCGGCACGGGCGAGATGCTGCCGAGGGCCACGCGCGGCTTGCTAAGTTTTCCGTCCACGACGTTGGCCGCCGCCGCGCAACTGACCAGTGCCCAGTCGAAGGCGTGTTTGTCGCTGACCTGCATGTAGGCGCTGCGGGTGCGGATAGTCGGAATTCTGACGCGCAAAATCAGGTCACCGGGCGCGAGCGAATTGTGCGCAGTCACGGTCGTGAACGCCTTCTGGTAAAGGTCGGCCATGCTGAACAGCGTCTCCACGCCGTTGCACAGAACGATGGCGGTGGCGTCCAGCGCGGCAAACGTCGTGGCCAGGGACGACACAACGGGGCTGATGCAATCGTTGCCGGTGAACAGGCTGTGGTAGCGGTTCTCGCTGTTGCGCGCGTAGCAGAGGTCGCCGCCCTTTTTGAGGCAGACGGTGTCGCGGTGGCGGAAATACCAGCAGCGCGAGTGCTGCGCGAGGTTGCCGCCGACGGTGGCGACGTTGCGGATTTGCGGTGAGGCGATTTCCGACGCGGCGTCGCGCAGGCCGGGAAAAGCCTTTCTGAGCTCCTCGTTGCGCTCGATTTCCCCGACGGTGACGAGCGAGCCAATGACCCATTTGTTTTCACTGCGGACAATTTCACCCATGCCCGGCAGCGACTTGATGTTGACCAGGGTTTTCGGCGCGGGGACGAGATAATCCTTGAGCAGGCCGAGCAAGTCGTTGCCGCCGGCGAGATAGGTGCCGTTGTCGGCGGCCAGTTCGCGGGCGCTGTCGGTCGAGTGCGCGGTGGCGTAGGCGAAGGCTTTCATGATTTTGCAACGGGTGGAACCTTGCCGAGCGCGGCCAGAATTTTCGCCGGCGTGATGGGCAGGCTGCCGACGCGCGCGCCGATGGCGTTGAAGACGGCGTTGCCGATGGCGGCGGCGGTTGGGACGGTGGCCGGCTCGCCGATGCCGATGACGCCGCGCTCCGGCATGTTGATCAAAAAGACCTCGATTTCCGGCACGTCGGCGATGCCGGACAATTTGTAGGTCTCGAAATTCGGGTTCAGCACCACGCCGGACAAATCGTCCATCACGCGCTCCTCGTAAAGCGCGTAGCCCATGCCCATGATGATGCCGCCGTTGATCTGGCTCTCGGTGGTCAGCTTGTCAACGATGAGTCCGCAATCATGGACGGCGACGACCTTCTTCAACGTGACCAGGCCGGTCTCGGTGTCCACGTCCACCTCGGCGAACTGCACGCCGTAGGCTGGCCGGGTTGAAAGCCCCTCAATCCATGTTCCGTGAACGACCAGCGGCGTGACGCCGAGCTTTTTGCAGGCGGCGAACCAGTTGTCACCGCGCGCGTCGGCGATGCCGCTCTGCGTCTGCAATTGATCCAGCGCCTTGGTGCAAATGTCATAAACCGTCGGCGAAATCGAGGCGCACGTCGTGCTGCCGCCACTGGCCGGGCCGGGCGGATAATTCGTGTCGCCGACCTTCACCGTGATTTGCTCCGGCTTGAGGCCGAGCATTTCCGCCGCGACGACGGCGATGACGGTCTTGGTGCCAGTGCCGATGTCCTGCACGCCGAGGCGGAATTCGACGCTGCCGTCGGGATTGATTTGCGCCTCACCCTGCGTGCGGCGGCTGGGGCCGCCGGCGGGCCAGTTTGCGCCCGCGCAGCCGATGCCGGTTTTCACGACACCGGGCGAGCCGCCGGGCTTCTGGTATTTTTCCTTCCAGCCGAATTTCTCCGCGCCGATTTTGTATTCGCGCTGGCGGACTTCGTTGGAATCATTTTTCAACCGGAACTCCAGCGGGTCAATGCCGAGTTTCGCGGCGAGGTCGTCCATGGCGCTTTCCATGCCGAAGGACGCGGGCGGATGGCTCGGCGCGCGAAAAGCGCGGGAGGAACCGGCGTTGACCGCGACCGCGGATTGCTTCACCCGCGTGTTCGGAACTTTGTAAATGTAAGGCGCGGGAATTTGCGCGCCGCCGCCGCCGCCGCCCTGATCCGCGCCCGCGCCGATGCCTGCCGTGCCGTAATTTTCCATCTCAAACGCGTGCAACGTGCCGTCGGCAAGCGCGCCGATTTTGATTTTTTGAAAACTGGAGGGACGGTTGCCGACGGCCAGCGCGTTGTCGAACCGGGTGAGCATCAGGCGAACCGGCGCTTTCGCCTCGCGCGACAGCCGCGCGGCCAGCACGCCCTCGACGCCTCCGCCGAGCTTGGAACCGAACCCGCCACCCATGAAATCGGTGAGGACGCGCACCTGGCTCTGATCCAGTTTCAACGCGCCCGCCAGACCGTCGCGCACGCTCGAAACGCCCTGCGTGGACGCCCACGCCGTCACGCCGTCGTCCGTCCAGGAAACCGTGTTGCCGTGCGTCTCCATCGGATGATGCAACTGCACCGGCGCCGAATAAAATCCCTCGATGACGGCGGCGCATTCGGTGAACGCCTGGTCCACCGTGCCCGTCTCGCGCACTTTGCCGGTCGAAACGTTGGGCACGCCATCCCAAACCTGTGCCGCGCCGTCCTTCATGGCGTCGTCCTCGCGCACGACAAATTCCTGGCGCGGCTCGGCCTTGACCTCGATGGCGTGCAAGGCGTCGAGGCACGCCTGCTTCGTCGTGCCGGCGACCGCCGCGAGTTCCTCGCCGTAAAAGCGCACGGTGAATTCGCCGTCGCGCGCCTTGACGGCGGCCTTGATGCCGGGAACCTGCAACGCCTTGTCGAGATTGATGTCGGAAATTTTCGCCGCCGGCCATTTCGACCGGAGAATCATGCCGTAAAGCCAGCCGCTGGCCTGGATGTCGGACGAATAATGCGCCGAGCCGGTCACCTTCGCCACCGCGTCCACGCGCTTCGTGGACTGGCTGATGTATTTCGTGTTGGCCGGCCAGCTAGGCATTGATGACCTCCGTCTTGTTCGGGATGTCCACGCCAGCCGCCTGCAACGCGGCCTGCAAAATGTGCGGATGCGTGCCGCAACGGCAGAGGTTCCCGGCGCAGGCGTGTTTGACCTCGTCGGCGGTCGGATGCGGATTGAACTTCAGCAGCGCCGTCACGCTCATGATGAAGCCGGGCGTGCAATAGCCGCATTGCAGCGCGTCCTTGTCCCAAAACGCCTGCTGCACCGGGGTCAATTTCCCGTCCTTTGCCAGCCCTTCGACGGTCGTGATTTCGGCACCCTGCGCCTCGATGGCGAGTTTCTGGCAGGAATAAACCGGCAAATCGTCCACCAGCACCGTGCAGGCGCCGCACGTCGCGCGGTCGCAACCTTCCTTCGGGCCGGTCACATTGGAATAATTCCGCAGCGCGTCCAGCAGCGTCACGCGCGGCTCCAGCATCAGCTTGAGCGGCTTGCCGTTGACCTTCAGCGTGACGGGCACCGCGCCGGGGCCGACAACTTTTTCAGCGTTGGCCTTTTCGAGTTCCTGCGCGACGGATTGCACCTGGGCGGTGGCCGCCGTCGCCGCGACCGTGCCGAGGCTTTTGAGGAACGTGCGCCGCGAGTGCGCGCCAAATTTTTCCGGCTCCATATTTTTCATGCGACTTAAGTGGAAACTTTCAACCGTTTGTAATCCTCCGGCGTGTCCATGTCAAGCGACAGTCCGGCATCGGTCATGGAACATTGGACGCGCGGCACCGGGACAAGTTTCAAAAATTCTTTCAAAGTCGCCGCCTTCGTCTCTTTCAATTCTGAAAATGCCGCCAGCGGCAAAATCACCGGATGGCGTGTGTGCCCGTCAAATTCCGGCTGGCAGATTGCATCGGCGTGCGCGGCATGGAATCCCAGCAATTGCCGCAGCGTGTCGGAATTCAAATGCGGCTGGTCGCCGAGCGCGAAGGCCCAGCTTGCGATTTCTGGCTTCCAGCCGGACCAGTTCGCCGCGCAAACAATCGAGCTGAACATCCCGCGTTCCGGCTGCGGATTTTCGATGCGTTCTTGGGCTGGAAGTTTCAAACGATCCAATTCCATAGCCAGTAACGGGTCGTCCGGACGGTGGACAACGGCGATTTGGCATGCGCCGAGTTCGCGCCATTGCCGGAGGATTTCGCCGATGACGGTGGTATCGCGCCACGGCAGCAGCAGTTTTGGCCGGCCCATCCGCGACGACGCGCCCGCGCCCAGAATGACGACGCCGAAGGCCGGCATTTTTACCACCATGCTCATGGGAACTTCTTCGCTTCTCCGGTTTTTTTGGTGGAAGACAACCGACAAATGACGAATGACGAAGCGCTAATGACTAAATAATGACGAAACCCTAATGACCAAACCAGTTCAACCGCGCGGTTGGATAATTTGACATTGGACATTGGTAATTCTTTAGACATTCGGATTTAGGATTTCGTCATTGCTTCAGCGCGTTTCTGGATGAATTGCGCCATCGCGCTCACGGCGATTTCATGGGTGCTGACGGCCTTGATGTCCACGCCCACCGGGCAGGCGATTTTGTCGAACTGCTGCGCCGTCGCGATGTTTTGCTTCAGAAATTGCTCGCGCATGATGCGAGCCTTGCGGCGGCTGCCGATCATGCCGAGAAAAACGAACGGATGATGAATCCACTCGGACAGCACCAGCGCATCATGCTGGTGGCCGCGCGTGACGATGAGGCCGAACACCGGCGATTCCGGCAGCGGCATTTTCAGAAGCTCGTGCCAGCCGCCGACCTGCAATCGAACGTCGGGCGGGAAAAACTGGCTGTTCGCCAGTTCCGGCCGGTCGTCGAAAACCGTCACGGCAAAGTCCAGTTGCAGCGCAAGCGGCGCGACGGCCTGCGCGACATGGCCGGAGCCGGCAATCCACAAGTCGGATGGCGGCGAAACCGTTTCCTGATAAAGCCATTCATCGTTGCAGGACTCCACCAGCGCGATGGAAAAATCCGTTTTCACACCCCAGCAAACCGGCTTTGTGACGGCGGCAAGTTTGCGCCAGAGTTCCGCCGCTTCCGCCGCGCGCGGCAAAATCAGGCCGCTTACACTGCCGCCGCAAATCAAGCCGTCGTCCCAGCCGAAATTGTGGTCGAGCACCATGTCGAACGTCGCGGCCTGGCCGGCCTGCATCGCTTTTTTGGCGCGTGAATGGACTTCGGCCTCGAGGCAACCACCGCCGAGCGTGCCGACAATTTTGCCGTCGGGGAAAAACAGCGCCTTCGCCCCGATTCGCTGCGGGCTGGAGCCTTTCGTGCCGGAAATCAGCGCCAAGACGAACGGCTGTTTTTCCGCCAGCGCGGCGGCAAGTTGCTCGTAAAAGCGCGTCATAGATTTCTTGCGGACAAATTTAGACGATTCCGAGCAAATGGCAACGAAGCCATTCCGGTTGAACGGTGCTTCATTGTTCCCGACCGAATCAACCTCCGTGGCTGACGTTGGAAACGTCGGGTTGGTGGAGGGTGTCGAACAAGAAACCCATGTTCTTGGAAATTTCCGAACGACTGACAGGCGGGTCGTTCTGCGCGCCGGACAAACTGCAAAGAATCACTCAAGTTTTTCAAGGTTGACGTCCAGTTTCACCCTGCCGCCGCGCTTCAATTCAATTCCATTCACCACTGAACCGGATCGCACCTGGCAGACGGTTCCGCCAACACTGTGAAGGGTCGCCGAAACCAATCGGGAGTTTTTCCATTGCAGATCCACCTCAAATCCGCCGCGGGCGCGGAGTCCTTTCACGCTGCCATCCGGCCACGCGGAGGGCAGCGCGGGCAGCAAATCAAGCATGGGCACTGCGTCCTTCCCCCGCCCCACGGTCAAATGACTCTGCAACAGCATTTCCGAAACGCCGGACGTGAAAGCAAAATTGCCGTCAATCTGGAACGGCGGATGCGCATCGAAGAGATTCGGATAAACACCACCGCCCGCGCCGTAGCTGGTGCGTGTGTTGCCGCCGACGGGCCGCAAAAGATTCTTGACGAGAATGTAAGCATGATCGCCGTCGCGCAGGCGCGCCCAAAAATTGATTTTCCAGCCAAGCGACCAGCCCGTGCCGTCGTCACCGCGAATTTCCAAGACTTTTTTTGCCGCCGCGAAAAATTCCGGTGTTGCGGGCGTGATTTGATGGCCGGGAAAAAGGCCGAAGAGATGCGACGTGTGCCGGTGATGCACGTCCTGTTCCTGAAAATCCTGAAACCATTCCTGCAACTGGCCGCGCGCGCCGATCTGGAGCGGATACAACTTCGCCCGCGCCGCTTTGAGCTTCGCCGCGAATTCCTTGTCCGTGTCCAGCACGCGCGCCGCGTCTATGCAATCGGTGAACAATTCCCAGATGATGGACGTGTCCATCGTGCTGGCCATGCTGATGCTCGCGCGCTGGCCGTCGGGCGTGATGAAACCCAGTTCCGGCGAACTCGACGGCGCGGTGACGAGATGGCCGTGGCCGTCGTCAACCAGCCAATCGAGGCAAAACTCCGCCGCGCCTTTCATCACCGGCCAGCCATGTTCACGCAGGTATTTTTTGTCGCCGTCGAAGGCGTAATGTTCCCAGTAATCCAGACTCAACCACGCGCCGCCCATCGCCCAGTTCGCCCAGACCGGATCGCCGCCGCCAAAATTTCCGACCGGGCCGGTCTGTCCCCAGATATCGGCGTTGTGATGCGCGACCCAGCCGTGCGCGCCGTAATTGACCTCCGCGGTTTTGCGCCCGTGAATGGACAGCATTTGAATGAAATCCAAAAACGGCTCGTGACATTCGGCAAGGTTCGCCACTTCGGACGGCCAGTAATTCATCTCCGCGTTGATGTTCAGCGTCCAGTTCGCGCTCCACGGCGGACGCATGGAATCGTTCCAGATGCCCTGCAAATTCGCGGGCAGACCGCCGGGGCGCGAACTCGCAATGAGCAGGTAACGTCCATATTGATACAGCAGCGCGGCGAGGCCGGGATCAGCCCCGCCTTGCGCAAACCGGGCCAGCCGTTCGTCGGTGGTCAAATCGCTCGCACCGGGAGCTTCGCCGAGATTGATTTCGACACGCTGGAACAGTTTTTGATAATCCGCGATGTGGCGTGCGAGCAAATCCTCGTAAGATTTTTTCTGCGCGGCCTTGAGCGGGCGCAGCGCGGCGGCGACCGGATTGCGGCCTTCGCGTCCGGGCGAATTATCCGGGCCGTTGAAACTTGTGCCCGCCGAAAGCAGCAACGTCACCGCGTTGGCGTTGGTGACGGAAAGAATTTTTCCATCGCACGCGACCCTGCCGCCCTCGGCGAATGCGCGGACGTGGAGATCAAAAGTCATGCCTTCGGCGTTCGTGCCTTCGGCGTAAATGATTGGATTCACCGAACGCAAATAACTCGGATCAACGTGCGATGGCGCCTGGCCGCTCAAGACGAGCGTGTTCGTGCCTTCCGTTGTCACCGTGTGATGCAACAAACTGTCCACCGCCGCGCTGAAATTAATCCTGCCCGGCTGGTCGCACGTCAGCCGCACGACAATGACTTGATCGGGATAACTGCTGAAAACTTCGCGGGTGAACGTCGCGTCACCGTCGCGATAACGCACCGTCGCCACCGCGCGATCCAAGTCGAGACCGCGCTCGTAGGAATTGGAGGAGGCGTTTTCGCCGCCGGGAAACGCGAGCCGCAAATCGCCGAGCGGCTGATAGGATTCGTTGTAAGGGCCTTGCATTTTTTTGCAAAGCTCGCCGGCCTTCACATAATCACCGGCGAAAATCGCGGCGCGGACTTGCGGGAGAATTTCCTTCGCGCCGGGATTGTTCCAATCGCGCGGCCCGCCCGACCAGAGCGTGGCTTCGTTGAGCTGCAGCTGCTCGTTCGTGACGCCGCCAAAAATCATCGCGCCGAGCCGGCCATTGCCGACGGGCAGCGCGTCCGTCCAGCGGCTCGCGGGCTGTGAATACTTTAGCGCCAAATCACTCGCCGAGGCAGCCGCCGAGAACACGAGCCACGCTGCCAGTAGAAAATGGAATTGATTTAATTCGAGTCGCCGGGTTTTCATTTGTCAAAGATTCGGTTTCCGATTTTTTAATCAGGCGGCGCAAGTTTGAAACATCAAGGTTTGGCAATCACCCACCGTTGGGCATCGTCGCCGGTGAACTGCTGGAGGGCGACGCCATTGTGAGGCACCGCTTTGAACATCGCGGCAAGCGCAAGCTGGCTGGTCTTTGATTCAATGCGATAACTGCCGTCGGCAAGCTGGTCAATCTTCCAAAGCTGGTTGTCCGCGCCGGTGAAGGGAGCAAAGTCCACGGTGCCGTCTGCCGCCTCCAAAGCGTTTGTGGCCGCAACGCCGCTGATTTCGTAGAAACCGTGCCCGACAGCAGTAATGTTCCACTTTTGGTAGTCGCGGACGAAATACCGCGCCGCCCTGACCACGTTCGTGAAAGATTCGAGAACCATACCGGTCCGCTGCGATCGGATTTGGAAGATTCCGTCACGGACATTTTCCCCCGGCAGAGGCCAGCCGTCCGGCGTCCAAAGGAGCGGACGGATGTCCAGAATGGAACGCCCATTCCTGCCGATTTCCGCCTCGTAGTGGCAACTGAATTTTTCCACGCCGTCGTCCAGCAACAACCCGAAATGTCCCGGTCCGACGTCCCGGCCGTTCGCCGCGAGGAACAGCGTGCCGGCGCCGTTCGTCATGTTTTCGCCATAACGATCCAGATACGGCCCGGTGATTTTCTTGGAACGCCCGACACGGATGTTGTAGGTGCTGTTGCTCCCCTGGCAGCAGCTCCCGTGGTTCACGAACAGGTAATAATATCCGCCGTGAAAAATGATGTCCGACGCCTCACTCTCGCTGGCGACGATCCAGACCTTGGATTTCGGTTTGATGCGGAGACCAGTTTTGGGATTCAACTGCACCAACTCGATGTTGCCATGATAGGAACCGTAGGAAAGCCAGAGCGTTCCGTCGGGCGCATGACAGACGCCGGGATCAATGGCGTTGAGATTTTCCCCCTCGACGGAATGAACCACCATGCCGCGGTCCGTCCATTTGTAATTCGGATCGTTTGTATTCAATGTCGGGCTGGTCACCAGACCGACGGCCGAGACAAACACGTCCCAAGCCGAGACCGCGTAGTAAAGATAATATTGCCCATTCATTTTGGTGATGTCCGGTGCCCACACGCTCCGGCCGTCGTTTTTCGGCACGTAGGATTTAACGGAATCGGGGATGCGGTCAAAAATCCTGCCGCTCCGCTGCCAGTCGAAGCCGTTGCTGGACGTGAGCACGGAAATACCGCGCCCGGTGCCGAAGACGAAATAATTCCCGTCGCACTGGATGACCGTGGACGGATCGTGGATGCCAATCGCGCCATCCAACGCCCAGACCGGAGCGCCAGCCAAGGTGAGAAGCAGGAACAACCAGAGCGATTTCAGGACGGCTTTCAATTTGTTCCCGATGGACGCAATCTTGAGTCAACTTGCCGGGAACATCCGCACCAGCACCACGCCGTGCGGCGCTACGATTGCTTCAAACTTGTCGTTGAAAATACCGAGATCCTGTTGCCGCCAGAGATCGCGCACGCGCTGCTGGCCGGTGAGTTTCAAATCCGCCCAGTTCGCCGTCACCGTTGCATTGGTCGCGCCTGCGTTAAACAAGCCGACCGCCAGCGAGCCGTCATCGAGTGGCTTGGCATAAACCTTGAGATTGCCTTCGCCACCAACTTGCACGGCTTGTTTGCCGAGCGAGTCCTGATCCACGTCCAAAACTTCGTCATTGGAAATGAGGCTGTAGGTGAACGGATCGAGCTTCTGCAAATCGCAGCCCAGAAGCAATGGCGCCGAAAGCAGGCACCACATGCTGATTTGGGTGTATTGCTCATCCGGTTTCAGACGCGTGGGATGCGGACGTCCCCAGCCAAGGGTTCCGATCACCAGCATATCGGGATCGTTGAAATGGCCGGGTCGGGAATAGGGCGCCCAAGCATCCTGGCTGAAGGCGCTGTTGGTGATGTTCCTCCAGTTATCGTGAACATCGTCCGTGACGCGCCAGGAATCTGCATGCTTGGAGACTTCTCCAATCTCTTTGAGCAGCGTGTAGCTGCCATTGTTGGAGAGGCTGAAAAGGAAATCCCGGCGGGTCGCGCGCAAGTCGTCGAACATCTCCTTGGTGGCGTCATCATGGACCGGAGCCCAGTCGTATTTGAGATAATCGAATCCCCACAAGGCAAACTGCCTGGCATCCTGCTTCGCAAAATGATATTTCCCGATGGCGAATGGAAATTTCTGGCTGTGGTCATGGTTATTGGTTTTTGCGTAATCGCGGCTCCAATCCCCATCCGCATTTTCGGAGGTGCCGCCGATGTGGCGGTCATAGGTCGTCACCCACGGCGAGGAGTAGATTCCCGCCTTGAGGCCAAGCCCATGGATTTCCTGCACCATTCCGGCGATGTTGGGAAAATCCTTGCTGTCCGGCTGGATGGCGTTGAATTTGCCGCCGCGTAATCCCTGCCAGCCATCGTCCGTATTGCAATAAACCCATCCGTGCTGCGCCAAGCCCGAATCCACCATCGCATGGGCCTGCGCGAGAACCGTTTTCTGGTCAATGCGGGCGCCCGTCAGGTTGTAATTGTTCCATCCCATCGCGGGCGTCAATCCAATCTCATCGCCAGCGACAATCTTGAAGGGGCGTTCCGCCTGGCCGAGAGAATTGACGGCATGAAGCACCACTTGGTATGTGCCTTTCTTCTTCACCGCTCCCGTGATGCGCCCCGTTTCCGCGTCCAGTTGCAAACCGCGCGGCAAGCCATCGGCGGAAAATTTCATCGGACGATCCCCGGTGGCCGGAATGGAATACAGGAACGGCGAATCGGGCCGCACGCCGAAAATTTTCGCACCGTTGATGCGCGGCGTGGCGGCTGCGGGCGGCGTGAGAATGACCGGCGCGGGCGGCTCCAACACGAAATCCGGCTGATCCTTGGCGACGAAAATTTTCCCGTCCTTGTCGAAATCAATTTTGACGATGGCCGGTTTTTCGCGGAACGACGACTGGTTGTCGTTGCCGAAATATGCGTCCCACCAGTTACCTTGCTTGTCCTGAAAATAATCCGTCCCCCCGCCGCACGGCACTGCCTCCTCCCAATTTTTATACGGGCCGAAAATGTTCGTGGACATGGCGACGACGCTGCTGTAACGGCCTTTGTAAAACGCCGCGCCGCCGAGATAATAAATGCCGCTGCGCTTGAACAGCGAAGCGCCTTCCATCGCAATCGAGCCGCGCGTCCAGCTTCCGTCCGCCGGCTTTTCAAATTCGATGCGGTGCGGTTCGCCGACGGTCGCGCTCAAATCGTCATTCATCAGCGTGATCGAACTGCCTCCGCCACTGGTGAAATACACCTTGCCGTCGTCGTCCTCAAACAGCGTCGCGTCAATGCCGCCTTTGAAATAGCCGTCATTGGCCAATGCGTTGACATACGGGCCTTCCGGTTTGCCGGTCGTGCTGCGCAAAATCCCGCGGTTGCCCGGCGGCATGGAGATGGCGAGAAAATAATTATCCAACCGCTTGATGTAGTGGATTTCCGGCGCCCAGATCGCGCGCACGGGTTTGCGATGCCAGCGCCAGTCTTTTTCCCAGGTGCCGTCCTCGTCAAAGCTCCAGACCTCGCCGGCATAATCCCATTTCTTCAAGTCCGCCGAGCGCCACAGCTCGATGCCATCGTTGAAATCCCAGATGTCCGCGCCGGACGAGCCGGTCATGTAATAATTCCCGTCGCCGCCCAGAATCACAATCGTGTCGCGCAACTGCGTGTCGGGAATCAGCGGCTTGAGGTTCGGGATCAAACCGTTCGTCACCGCCGAGCCGGTGCAACTTTGATTGTAATTCGTCCAGGCCGCCGTGTGTTTCGCGCCGGGGCCGCTGATGCCATAGGCCCGGTCTCGCGGGCCGGGCGCGGGCACAATGTCGCCTTCGCCGGGCGGGCTTTGAATTGCGTTCGTTTCCGGCGTCTGTGCGCCGGTGAAATTTGTCGCGGTCAAAACAATGGCTGCGGCGATGCTGATGGTTTTCACGGTTGGATTATTTCGAGACGGATATTACCCAACATTCAGATGTTTGCAATTCAAACCAGCTTCTTCAATTTCGCATCCTCGCCCAATCTCCTGACCAGTTCCTTGACCTTCTGCGCCTGGCTTTTGTGCGCGAGCAGCACCGCATCATCCGTCTGCACCAAAATGGAATCGCGCAACCCGACCACGGCAATCGGCGTGCGGTTTTTTGTCCGGGCGTCGTAGATGATGTTCCGCGCGGCGTCAACGTGGATGAAATCCGCCATCGCAGCGTTGCCTTCGGCGTCCTGTTTCAGGTGGCGCGCCAGCGCCGGCAACGCGCCAAGATCGTCCCACTCAAACGCGCCATCGGCCACGATGACGTTCTGCGCCTTCTCCATCAGCGCGAAATCAATCGAGATTTTTTTAATGCCGGGATATTCCTTCGCCAGAACTTTCGCGAGTTTGGCGGGATTGTTCGCGACCTTGAACCAGCGCTGGCACGCGGCGAACATTTCCGGCTGATGCTTCTCCAGCCCGTTTGTGATGGTGATAAAACTCCAGACAAACATCCCCGCGTTCCAGCGGTATTGGCCGCTGTTGACGTATTCGAGCGCCTTCTGGAAATCCGGTTTTTCGACGAAACGCTCCGCCTTGAAAAAGGTCGTCTTCGTCTTTTTCGCGCCGGGCGGCGTCGGCAATTCCACGCCGGTGTGGATGTATCCGTAGCCGGTCGCTGGCTCGGTCGGCTTGATGCCGATGGTCACAATCGCCTGGCCCTGCGCGGCCACGTCAAACGCATCGCCCAGAACCTGCTGGAACTTTTTCTCGTCCGGAATCACATGGTCGGCGGGCAGCACGGCCATCACGCCGGTGGTGGAACGGGCCCCGACCAGCGCCGCGCCGAGCGTGACGGCGGCGCAGGTGTCGCGGCCCATCGGCTCGGCGACGAGGTTGGCCTTCGGGATTTTTGGAAGCTGTTTGCGGACCTCCGGTAATTGCGCCTCATTTGTAATGACGAAAATATTTTTCGCCGGCACGAGCGGGAGAACCCGCTCGACGGCTTCCTGCAAGAAGGACTTTTTGCCGAACAGCGTGAGCAGTTGCTTGGGCATTTTCTCGCGGCTCAACGGCCAGAAACGCTCGCCGCGTCCCCCGGCCATGATGATGACGAACCGGTCATTGGTGTCAGGTTTGGTTTTCATAATTGCTTAGCCACAGATTTTCACAGATGGAACACAGATAAAAAATGCCGTTTTATGAATTTGTGTTTCATCCGTGTCCATCTGTGGCTCAAGTTGATTTCACCGCATCGCCAAGCGATTTCACAAATTTGCCGACCTGCTTCACCAGCGTCTTCGATTTGCCGTGTTCGGCAATCTGATTCACCACTGCGCTGCCGACCACGCAGCCGTCCGCTGCCGACGCGACGGCTTTCGCCTGCGCCGGATTCGAGATGCCGAAGCCGACGGCGATGGGCAATTTTGTGTGCGCCCGGATTTTCGCGACCTGCGACGCAAGGTTCGATGCCACCTTGCTTTGCATCCCCGTCACGCCTTCGCGCGAGATGTAATAAATAAATCCGCTGCCGCGCTTGACGATGAGTTCCATGCGGTCTTCCGGCGTCGTCGGCGCGATGAGGTAAATATGGCAAAGCCCGGCTTTTTTCATCAGCGCCTCGTAATTGTCCGATTCCTCCGGCGGCAAATCCAAGACCAGCAGACCATCAACACCGGCCTTCGCCGCGTCACGAATGAATCGCTCCATGCCAACGCGGTGAATGAGGTTAAAATAAATGTAAAGGACAATGGGAATCTCCGATTTCTTGCGAATCTCGGCGACCGTTTTCAAAAGTTTCAGCGGCGTGGTGCCGGATTCGAGGCCGCGTTGCGCGGCAAGCTGGTTCACCACACCGTCGGCAAGCGGGTCGCTGAACGGCACGCCGAGTTCCAGAATGTCCACACCGGCCTTGTCGAAGGCCAAAGCCAGTTCGCGCGTGGCGTCCAGATTTGGGTCGCCCGCGCCGATATAGACGATGAAGCCTTTCTTGCGGTCGCGTTTCAGCGCGGAGAACTTTTCAACGATGCGATTCATTCGCAGCAGTTTCCGGTTTGATGATTCAACTTTCAAGCGGATTGTAGGAGACGACGTGAGGAGTCTCTGAATTTTTTATGTTTGAGCCTCGTCACCTCGGCTCCTACAATCAAAATATGGCAAGCAGTCTTGGACAGTTGTTCCGCATCACGACGTGGGGCGAATCTCACGGCGGCGGCGTGGGCGTGGTCGTGGACGGCTGCCCGCCGCGCCTGAAACTTTCCGAGGCGGACATCCAGCCGGACCTTGACCGCCGCCGTCCAGGCCAGTCCAAAATCGTCACGCCGCGCAAGGAATCGGACACGGTGCAAATCCTTTCCGGCATTTCCTCCACCGGCAAAACGCTCGGCACGCCGATTTGTCTCTGGGTCAAAAATGAGGACGCGCGCTCCGAAGCCTACTCGGAGATGAAGACGAAGTTCCGCCCATCACACGCGGACTTCACCTACTTCGCCAAATACGGCATCCGCGCCTGGCAGGGTGGCGGCCGCGCGAGCGCGCGGGAAACCGTCGGTCGCGTCGCCGCTGGTGCGATTGCAAAGAAAATTTTGCGGGAGAAATTCGGCGTCGAAACCCTGGCTTACGTCAAACAGATCCAACGGCTTGTTGCGGATGTGAACCCGGACAAGGTGAAATTGAAGGACGTGGAATCCAACATCGCCCGCTGCCCCGACGCAAAGGCGGCGGAAAAAATGATCCGGCTCATCGAGAAAATGCGGCGCGAAGGCAACACCGTCGGTGGCATCGTCGAGGGCGTGGCGCGCGGCGTTCCGGCGGGCTGGGGCGAGCCGGTGTTCGACAAGCTTGAAGCGGACCTCGCCAAGGCGATGTTGAGCCTGCCGGCGTCAAAGGCATTTGAAATCGGCTCCGGCTTCGGCGGCATTTTGCTGACGGGCCGCGAACACAACGACCCGTTCCGTTCGCGCGCCGGAAAAGTTTTCACGACCACGAACCGTTCCGGCGGCATCCAGGGCGGCATCTCGAACGGCCAGACGATTTTCTTCCGCGTCGCCTTCAAGCCCGTGGCCACCGTCATGCACGAGCAGGACACCGTGGACGAGACATTTCATAATACAACGCTCAAGGGCCGCGGACGCCACGACCCGTGCGTGCTGCCGCGCGCCGTGCCGATGGTTGAGGCGATGACCGCGCTGGTTTTGGTTGACCACGCCCTGCGGCACAAGGCACAGTGCGGTTGATTTTATTGCCCTGCGGGGCGATTTTTGATTTATGGCTGAAAAAAATCTGAATGAAATTGCGCGCGACGCCCGTGTCCAGTTCAACCGGGGCATGGAGGCGCTGACGCGGGACAACTTTGATTACGCCATCGCGCTGCTGAACCAGGTGCTGGAAACCGAGCCGGGCTTTTTCGACTGCCGCAAGGCGCTGCGCGACGCCCAGTTCCGCAAGGCCGGCGACAGCGGCGGCGGCTTCTTCAAAAAAATGTGGAGCGGCGCCGGCAACTCCCCGCAGGTCGCCAAGGCCAAGATGGCGCTGGGCAAGAACCCCGCCGAGGCGATGGTGATTGCCGAGCAGATTCTGAACGGCGACCCGAACAGTTCCGCCGCCCACCGCATCATCGTGGACGCCGCCACCGCGCTGGAGATGCCGCGCACCGCCGCGCTCTCCTATGAAACGCTCGTGCGCAATTCGCCCAAGGACAAAAACCTGGTCATTGAATTCGGCCACGCCCTCTCCGCCATCGGCGAGGCCACGCGCGCTGAAAACGTGTTGATGGAGCTGCTGCGCGAGACACCCGGCGACGGCGATTTGCGGAATGCCCTCAAGGATTTGTCCGCGCGCAAGACGATGGACGAGGGCGGCTACGGCGCGCTCGCCGACGGCAGCGGCTCCTACCGCGACATCCTCAAGGACAAAAAGGAGGCCGTCTCGCTCGAACAGGAGAAGCGCGTCCAAAAATCCGAGGACGTCACCGAACGCCTCATCGGCGAATACGAGACGCGCCTTCCCAACGAGCCGGCCAACTTCAAGCTCATCCGCTCCCTCGCCGAGCTTTACACGACGAAGAAGCAGTTCGACCGCGCCCTGGAACTTTACGAGCGCGTCAAGCAGTCCGACATGGGCAGCGACCCCTCCCTCGACCAGTCCATCGCCTCCACCCACGTCAAGCGCTTCGATTACCAACTGGAACAGCTCGACCCCCTCGCGCCGGACCATGCCGAACAGGCGGAGAAAATCAAGGCCGACAAGCTCGCCTTCCAGGTCTCCGAATGCCAGAAGCGCGTGGAGAAATATCCCACCGACCTCGCCATCCGCTTCGAGATGGGCGTGCTTTATTTTCAGACCGGGAAAATTGGCGAGGCCATCCAGGAATTCCAGAAGTCGCAGGGCAGCCCCTACAAGCGCCTCTCCTCCATGAGCTACCTCGCCCAGTGCTTCGCCAGGCGCAAGATGTTCGACCTGGCCGCGCGCACCCTCCAGAACGCCATCAAGGAAAAGCCCTCGTTCGACGAGGAGAAGAAGGACCTCATCTACAACCTCGGCATCGTCCTCGAAAGCATGGGCAAGAAGGAGGACGCCATCGAGCAGTTCAAGCAGATTTACGAGATGGACGCCGGCTACAAGGACGTCTCCGCCAAGGTGGAAGCCTTCTATTCAGGGCAGTGAAACCCTGGTAGGGCGCGTCACTCCGTGCGCGCCGTCGTGGTGAATCAGAACGCGCTCTTTGGCAAAGCGCGGCGGGCAACGCCACAATCTTGACGCGCTGCTCTCGTCGGGCTTTGAAGTGGTCAGCAAGAACCATTCGTCCGGCCCGCTGGACACGCCGGCCATCCTTGGCGTCCTGAACAACGTGAGCGGCCAGTTGACGGTGCGCGGACAGGGCGTGCTCAACGGCCGGATGTATAAGGCGCGCACGAGCACGGATGGCGGCAAGACGTGGACGGAATGGCTTCCGATCAACGGCGCACGCCGCATCCTGCTGCAACCGGTGATACCGGGCACCCTATATATGGTGGAAATTTGCGCGCTCGGCGGCAGCACCGGCCAAAGCCCCTGGAGCAATCCCGTCTCCATCATGGCCACATAGGCAGCTTCCCCCCCCCGCCCTTCTCTTCAGGGCAAGCCGCCGGAATGGGCACACGTTCCGGCGGTCTTTTCTTGGGTGGATTCTTCTGACCCCGTCTATTGAACCGGCACGTCCAACTTTGGCTTGCCAAATTTTTGGACGAGGCGCAGAGTCGGAGACATGAACCCGCGCATTTCCCATCAGAAGACCGCCGCGCTGACGCTGGTGGAGGTGTTGGTGGTTATTTTCGTGCTGGCTGTTCTGGCGATATTACTTTCACCGGCACTCACTCCCCATAGTCATGTAGCCCGGCGGAGTATTTGCATTGATAATCTCAAACAAATCGGTCTCGCTTACCGGGTTTGGGCAAGTGATAACAATGGCAAATTTCCGATGCAGGTTTCCGTGACCAATGGCGGCACAATGGGATTGAATAATGGGAGGAATGCGTGGCTCAATTTCCTGGTCATGTCCAACTACTTGAGCACCCCGAAAATTTTGTGGTGCCCGGCGGATAAAGACCATGTTCTCGCCACAAATTGGGGATCCGGTTTTTCCGCGGCAAATACCAGCTACTTTGTTGGCCTGGATGCTGACACAATTCATCCAAAGATGCTTCTCTCCGGCGACGACAACTTCGCCATCGGCGATGTTCCTGTAAAACCCGGCCTGCTGGAACTTTCGGCGAACGCTCCTATAGCTTGGACAGCCAAGCGCCATTTGAACGCCGGCAATCTTGGCCTCGCCGATGGCAGTGTCCAAGAAGATTCCAATTCCAGCTTGACCAATCTCCTTGGCCAAACCGGCGTCGCCACCAACCGTCTCGCGATTCCGTAGGCAGGGCGGGTGGAGTGAGGCGCCCCACCATTCAAATCTGTGTTTCATCTGTGTTCATCTGTGGCTGAATCATCCCGCTGAAAATGTGTTTGACCGCGTCCCACCACCGCCCGCAGTATTTTTTCGCTGGCAAAAACGGGCGGGCCAAGGTTAACTGGTCAAAAGTTGGCATTCCTGATTTATGAAAAAATATCTCGTTGAATTCATCGGCACGTTCTTTCTCGTCCTCACCGTCGGCATGACGTGCATCAATCCCGACTCCGGCGTGATTGCGCCGCTGGCCATCGGCTCGGCGCTGATGATCATGGTCTATGCCGGCGGCCACGTCTCCGGCGGCCATTACAACCCGGCGGTCACGCTCGCCGTCTGGCTGCGCGGCCGCTGCCCGCAACCGGACGTGCTGCCCTACATGGGTTCGCAGGTCGCCGGCGGCATCGTCGCGTCCATGGTCGTGCTGGGGCTGAAGGGCGACCCGACGGTGATTCCCGCCGACATCAAGGTTTTTCCCGCGCTGGTGGCGGAATTGATCGGCACGTTCGCGCTCGCCTACGTCGTGCTGAACGTGGCAACGGCGAAGGGCACGGCGGGCAATTCCAATTACGGGCTCGCCATCGGCTTCACCGTGGCGACGATGGCGTTCGCGCTGGGCGGCGTTTCCGGCGGGGCGTTCAACCCGGCGGTGGCCACCGGCATCACCGTCATGCACCTCGAGAAGGCGGCGAACTTCTGGGTTTATCTCGCGGGCAACTTCGGCGGCGGCGCGCTCGCGGCGGCGGCGTTCAAGTTCATCAATCCGGAGGACAAGTAACCGGTAGGGCGGGCAGTCCCCTGCCCGCCGCTCGTCCAGATGCAAAAGTCGGCGCGCACGGAGTGACGCGCCCTACCTGAAAATTAATTCAGCGCAATGCCGATTCCAAACTTTCTCCGCGCGCAACCGGACGGCGTGCTGCTGGCCATAAAACTCCAGCCGCGTGCCTCCAAGAATGAAATCGGCGCACCGCTCGGCGATGAGTTGAAAATCAAGGTCACCGCGCCGCCGGTGGACGCGGCGGCGAACCAGGCGTTGATTGAGCTGCTCGCTGAAAAGCTGGATTGCGCGCGTGGCCGGGTTGAATTGATTCGCGGCCAGACTTCGCGGCACAAGACCGTCAAACTGCACGGCTTCACGCCGGAGGAAGTCATTCAAAAGCTTTCGCAGCAGCTGACGTGAGCCGGCTCATTTTATCGGAGCGAACTCACGTTCGCTGCCACATTGAGGAATTGTTGTCACCTCTTCACGCTTTCCCGCCACATAAGCGACGATATGATGACACCAATGCTCATGCCGGTCGCAGCAAACAACGACGCCGAACTGGTCGCAGGAACCCTGACGGGCAACCGCGACGCCTTCAGCCACATCGTTTCGCGCTATCAATCGCTCATCTGCTCGCTCACTTACAGCGCCACGGGCAATCTCGGCCAGAGCGAGGATTTGGCGCAGGAGACGTTCATCACCGCGTGGAAACACCTCGGCTCGTTGCGCGAACGCGACAAGCTGCGCTCGTGGCTGTGCGGCATCGCGCGCAACCGGATCAACAATTTCCTCCGGCGCGAAGGCCGCGAGCCGCTTCACAAGGCCGGCGAGCTGGATGAAATATCAGAAACGCATTCACCGGAGCCGTTGCCGGTGGAATACACCATCAGCAACGAGGAACAGGCCATTCTCTGGCGCTCGCTGGAGCGCATCCCGGAAATTTACCGCGAACCGCTCGTTTTGTTCTACCGTGAACATCAATCCATCGAAGCCGTCGCTCAAAGTCTGGAATTGACCGAGGACGCGGTGAAACAGCGGCTGTCGCGCGGACGAAAAATGCTGCACGAGCAAGTGCTGGCATTTGTCGAAGGTGCGCTGGAACGGACGAACCCTGGAAAAGTTTTTACGCTCGGCGTTCTGGCCGCGCTGCCCGCGCTCACGATTTCCGCCAAGGCCGCGACGCTCGGCGCTGCTGCCGCCAAAGGCAGCGCGACCGCCAAAGCGGCTGGCGCAATGGGCTTGTTCGGAGCGCTTTTAACTCCATTGGTGGTCTTTTTTGGAAACTACGCCAGCTATCGCATGAGCATGGACAAGGCCCAATCGGATGAAGAGCGCGGACACGTCAAAAGACTTTTCCGAAATTCCCTTTTGGTCACCCTGGGCATTTCCGCCGCGCTTGCGGTGCCGTTATTCTGGGCGTGCCGGAACTCAGGGGACAATTCGTTGTTTTGGGGTTTATGGTTCAGCCTGACCATCGTCATCTATTTCCTGACGGTTTTGGTCTTTGGCCTCGGCACGCTCGCGGCGCGGCGCAGGTATCTGGCCGGGGTTTTGGCAAAGGAATATGCCGGCAATTTCCCACCAGCAGCGTATGAATATCGCAGCCGGTCGAGTCTGTTCGGGTTGCCTCTCGTTCATGTCCGTCTCGGTGACCGGTTTGACATGGTGCGCGGGCCGGTGAAAGCGTGGGTCGCCATCGGCAGCAGCCACTCGGTTGGCGTGATTTTCGCTTCCGGTGGAATCGCCGTCGCGCCTGTCAGCTTCGGCGGCATAGCCATCGGTCTGCTGCCCTTTGGCGCGATCTCGATGGGAATGCTCTCGCTCGGCGCAATCAGCCTCGGCGTCTGGTCCTTCGGCGCATTGGCCGTCGGTTGGCAGGCGTTTTGCGGAGTCGGCATCGCGTGGAAAGCGGCGATGGGCGGAATGGCGTTCGCGCATGATTTTGCGAGCGGTGGCATCGCGCGCGCCGCCCAGGCCAACACCGACGCGGCGAAACAATTCATTCAGCAAAGCCTCTTTTTCCGCTGCGCGCAGCCGATTTCAAATCATGGGATCTTGCTGATGCTGCTTTGGGTGATTCCCGTGACTTTGATGGCGCGGGTCGTGAAGCGGGCGCGTCGCAAGCAGGAGAATTGAATCAACTGATTTTCTCGGCCAGTTCCTCCGCCGGGTAAGTCCAGATTTCAGCAAGCGTCGGATGATAATGAGGCATCGCGGCCAGCTCGCGCACGGTCATGCGCTTGGCCATTGCCGTGACGATTTCGTGGATGAGTTCGCCGCCGACCGGGCCGACACACGCGCCGCCGAGGATTTCGCCGGACTTCGGGTCGGCCAGCAGTTTCACAAAACCGTCCTTTGCCTCCATGATGAGTGATTTGCCGTGGTCATTGAATGGATAGCTCGCCGCGAGAAATGGAATCCGGCGAGCGGCGGCTTCCTTTTCCGTCAAGCCGACGAACGCCACCTGCGGCTCGGTGAAGACGACGGAAATCAGCAGCCGGTAATCCATCCGGTGCGGCGATTTTGGGCTCACGATGTTATGAACCGCCGCTTCGCCCTGCTGGATTGCGATATGGACAATTTCGTGCGGCCCGGTGCAATCGCCCGCCGCGTAAATGTGCGGCGCGCTCGTCTGCATCTTGTCGTTCGTGACGACACGGCCATTTTCCGTTTTCACCCCGGCGCTTTCCAAGCCGAGCGACGCGGTGTTCGGAATTCTGCCGAGCGCGAACAGAATTTCTGCCGCCGAAACCAAAACCGACATTCCGTTTTGCTCAAATAAAACCGTTTTCAATTTTCCGTCCCGCTTTGCATCCAACAGTTTTGTGCCGGTGAAAACCTGAATACCTTCGCGCCGGAAAACCTTTTCGATCTCCATTCCGGCATCGGCATCGAATTCCTTCAAAACATGCCCGCTGCGCTGGATGAGCGTGACCTTGACGCCGAAGCGGGCGAAGAATTGCGCGAACTCGCAGGCAATCGCACCTCCACCGAGGATGATGAGCGATTTCGGCAGCTTTTTCAGCGCAACCGCATCATCGCTGGTGATGAAGCCGACATCGTTCAGTTGTGGCAATGGCGATGGCGCGACGCTGGAGCCGGTGGCGATGACGAAATTTTTTGCGGCGAGCTTTTGACCATTGCTTAACCGAATCGTGTGCCCGCCCAGAAGCTTTGCATTGGCGCGGATGAATTTGAATCGTTTGCTGTTGAGCTGCTGGACGCGGAAATCGGCGAAGTCCTTTATCTGCGCGTTTTTCCTCGCCATGACTTTCGCAAAGTCGAAGGAAACTTTTCCGGCGCGCACGCCCCACGTTTCTGCGTGTTCGGCAAGATGCTTCATTTCCGCCGCGTAGAGCAACGCCTTCGTCGGCATGCAGCCGCGCAGGATGCAGAGCCCGCCGACATCCCCGCCGCCTTCGATGACCACGGTTTTCTGCCCCGCACCCGCCGCCGTCCGCGCCGCCGCGTAACCGCCGCTGCCGCCGCCGATGACCGCCACGTCAAAATCAAATTGTT
>Ga0181525_10000901_pt1 | contig 25818 bp, 25 predicted proteins | sample PEATcosm2014_Bin_48_FD_121100 | JGI IMG/M metagenome (GOLD analysis project Ga0181525, IMG submission 121100) | Peatland microbial communities from MTU Mesocosm Facility, Houghton, MI, USA - PEATcosm2014_Bin06_10_metaG | ecosystem: Environmental > Terrestrial > Soil > Wetlands > Peat | place... | reverse complement strand
GCGCCGCCCTCGCCGTGTTCCCGGAAAGCCCCCTGCGCGACACCCTCGCCGAAGTGGCCCGGTACACGACCGCACGCAGGTTTTAAGGCAAGCAAGGCCAGGGGCGCTGCCCCTGGACCCCGCCAAGGGCCGCGCCCTTGGATGGGCAAAAATAAGGTTATGAAAAAGGGCCTCACCTCCGGGAGTTTTCAACTCCTTGCAGGTGAGGCCCTTTTTCATAACCTTGTCTTGCGGATCGAACGGCGCGTCCGTTGGCGGGGGTCCAGGGGGCAGCGCCCCCTGGCCTTACTTCCTTAAACCTTGTCGTTCGCCGCGACCGGGGCCAGCACGGAGGTGATGGTGGAGCGGACGACGCTGACGGTGACGTTGGGGGCGATTTCGACGTCGACTTCGTTGGATCCGTCGGTGGTTTTTTTCACGGTGCCGACGATGCCGCCTGCGGTGACAACTTTATCGCCGCGTTTGATGCTGGAAAGCTGGGCTTTCAGCGTTTTGGCCTGGAGCTGGCCGGGGCGGATGAGGAGGAAGTAGAAGACGATGAAGATGAGGACCAGCGGCGCGAACTGGAAGAGTGAGCCGTAGCTGCTGGCGCTGCCCGTAACGGTTTGGGCGAAGGCGGGGGAAATAAACATTTGTGCTCCTGGTTGCCGTGCGTTGCGGCGGACCATAGGTTGCGCGGCGACGCAGTCAACTAGGAGACCCAACTAAATGGATGAAACGCAGCTTTACCGGATTGCCGAGGCGCTGGAGCGCTTGGCGCCGCCCGCGCCCGGCCTGGCCGATTTAAGCGCCGCGAGCGCCTTTGTGTGGCACCCGGAGCGTGGTGAGCTGGCGCCGGTGGCCCGGGTTTCGCGGGTGGAGCTGAGCCTGTTGCGCGGCATTGAGCAGCAGAAGGGGATTTTGCTGGAGAACACCGTGCGCTTTGCCGCCGGGCTGCCGGCTAACAACGCCATGCTGTGGGGCGCGCGCGGCATGGGCAAGTCCTCGCTGGTGAAGGCGGTGCATGCCGAGGTGAACCGGCTGACGCCCGGTGCGCTGGCGTTGATTGAGATCCACCGCGAGGACATCCGCACCTTGCCCGCGCTGCTGAACCTGCTGCGCGGCCAGTCCCGCCGCTGTGTTATTCTGTGCGACGATCTTTCCTTCGAGCGCGAGGATGCCGACTACAAGGCGCTGAAATCCGTGCTGGACGGCGGCATCGAGGGCCGCCCGGAGAATGTGCTGTTCTACGCCACCTCGAATCGCCGCCACCTGATGCCGCGCGACATGACGGAGAACGAGCGTGCCACCGCGATTCATCCCGGCGAGGCGGTGGAGGAGAAAGTCTCCCTCTCGGACCGTTTCGGCCTGTGGCTCGGCTTTCATAACGGCGACCAGGACACGTTCTTCGCCATGATCGAGGGCTACGCCGCCGCCTACGCCCTGCCGATATCCACCGAGGCCCTGCGTGCCGCCGCCGTGGAATGGTCGGTGACGCGCGGCGCGCGCTCGGGCCGGGTGGCCTGGCAATTCATCCAGGACATCGCCGGACGCTTAGGCGTGCGCTTGACCCCGTGAGGCGAGTGCGCTGAAAGCATCCATGAACCGGAAGGGTGGCCGAGTGGTTTAAGGCAGCGGTCTTGAAAACCGCCGTGCGTGAAAGCGTACCGTGGGTTCGAATCCCACCTCTTCCGCCAAGCTGTCCGCGTCATGCTTTCTGAACATCCCGGTCCCGGTCATCCACTGGCGCAATGATTGCGCCGTTCCGCGGAGCGTCCTACCCTGAAGGTCCCTCCGGCATAAGCGAACATGGAAATCACCCCGCCCCAGCCCCTTCCGCGCCGCTGCGTCTACACGGTTCTCCTCGGCGAGTATGAGCAGCTTAACGAACAAACCGTGGCGAAACATTCCGCCATCCCGTTCATCTGCCTTACCGACGCCCCCGGCCTGACCAGCAAGACCTGGCAAATCCGCCTCGTCACCCCGGTCTTCGGCATGGACCCCATCCGCAGCCAGCGGAATTTAAAACTCCGCCCGCACCTATATCTGCCGGATTTTGACGAATCGCTCTATATCGACAACTCCGTGCTGCTCACCCAGAAGCCGGAGGACATCTTCGCCCGCCATTTCCCCGCCTCGGGCATCGGCGTTCCGGCGCACAGCTACCGCGCTTCCACGCTCGATGAATTCCTTGAAGTCGCCAGGCTGGGGTTTGACGATCAGCACCGCGTTTTTGAACAGCTTAACCACTACACGCTGGACTGCCCGGAAGTTCTGGCGGAACCGCCATATTGGACCGCGATCTTGTTGCGCGACCACAAGAACCAAGACGTGCAGAGGATGGCGGAAATCTGGCTGGCGCACATCTACCGTTACTCGCGGCGCGACCAGCTCTCCGTGCGCGCCGCGTTTCATCAGGCTGGGCTGACGCCGGATGTCCTGGAAATCGACAACCACCATTCCTGGTTTCACACCTGGCCGCATATGGCGGGGCGAGATCGCAACAAGGGTGCTCGCAACCCTGCCGCCGCCCTCATGCCGCTTACCGCGCGCCTGCGCCAGATGGAACAAGCGCTGGCGGAAAAAGACGCGGCTCTGGCCGAGCAGATCAGAATAAACAGCGCCATGGCGGTGCCGCAAAAATCCGGCATTGCCGCGATCTGGGGAAAATGCCTGCTGCGCGCCAGGAAGCTTCTGCGCTAAACCGGCGGCACGGCCTTAACCGCCCGCCGCCATTTGCCCCCGGCTCTCCCAAATGCGGCAAAAACGCCTATATGTTACAAGCCTGTGCGCCGGTTCCGGGTTGCCCCATTCCCGCCCGGCGCGTAACGCAGTTTCAAAACCCTTGCCGGAAATAGGATCGCCCCATGCCCGCTTACCGCTCCCGCACCTCCACCCACGGCCGCAACATGGCGGGCGCGCGCAGCCTATGGCGGGCCACGGGGATGCAGGACGGCGATTTCGGCAAGCCGATCATCGCCATCGCCAATTCCTTCACCCAGTTCGTCCCCGGCCATGTCCACCTCAAGGACCTCGGCCAGATGGTGGCGCGCGAGATTGAGAAGGCGGGCGGCGTCGCCAAGGAATTCAACACCATCGCCATTGATGACGGCATCGCCATGGGCCATTCCGGGATGCTCTACAGCCTGCCCTCGCGCGAGCTGATCGCCGATTCGGTGGAGTATATGGTCAACGCCCATTGCGCCGACGCCATCGTCTGCATCAGCAATTGCGACAAAATCATCCCCGGCATGCTGATGGCCTCGATGCGCCTGAACATCCCCGTGGTCTTCGTCTCCGGCGGGCCAATGGAAGCGGGGAAGATCGTTCACGGCGCCAAAACCACCGCGCTCGACCTGATCGACGCCATGGTCGCCGCCGCCGACCCTAACGTGTCGGACGCCGAGACCGCCGTGATGGAGCGTTCCGCCTGTCCCACCTGCGGCTCGTGTTCCGGCATGTTCACCGCCAACTCCATGAACTGCCTGACCGAGGCGCTCGGCCTCTCGCTCCCCGGCAACGGCAGCCTGCTGGCCACCCATGCCGACCGCCGCGAGCTGTTCCTCCAGGCCGGCCGCACCATCGTGGACCTCGCGCGCCGCTGGTACGAGCAGGACGACGCCTCCGTCCTCCCGCGCAACATCGCCAACTTCCAGGCCTTCGAGAACGCCATGTCGCTGGACATCGCCATGGGCGGCTCCACCAACACCGTGCTGCACCTGCTGGCGGCGGCGCAGGAGGGGGAAATCCCCTTCACCATGGCCGATATCGACCGTCTCTCGCGGCGCGTGCCGAATCTCTGCAAAGTCGCGCCCTCCAAGGCCGATGTGCACATGGAAGACGTCCACCGCGCGGGTGGCATCTTCGCCATCCTCGGCGAGCTGAACCGCGCCGGGCTGATCCACACTGCCACCCCCACCGTGCACGCGCCCAGCCTGGGCGATGCCCTGGCCGAATGGGACGTCGCCGGTCTGCCGAATGAAGCCGCCAAAACCCTGTTCACCGCCGCCCCCGGCGGCGTGCGCACCACGGAAGCCTTCAGCCAGTCCCGCCGGTACGCGGCGCTGGACCTGGACCGCTCCGGCGGCGTCATCCGCGACCTCGCCCACGCTTTCAGCCCGGATGGCGGCCTCGCGGTCCTCTCCGGCAACATCGCGCTGGACGGCGCCATCGTGAAAACCGCCGGGGTGGACCCTTCGGCGCTGGTCTTCTCCGGCCCGGCCCGCATTTTCGAGAGCCAGGACGACGCCGTCACCGCCATCCTCAACGACAAAATCAAACCCGGCGACGTCGTCATCATCCGCTACGAAGGCCCGCGCGGCGGCCCCGGCATGCAGGAAATGCTCTACCCGACGAGCTACCTCAAATCCAAAGGCCTGGGCAAAGTCTGCGCCCTGGTCACCGACGGCCGCTTCTCCGGCGGCACGGCGGGCCTGTCCATCGGCCATGTCTCGCCGGAAGCCGCCGAGGGCGGCGACATCGGCCTGCTGCGCGACGGCGACACCATCGAAATCGACATCCCCAACCGCATCCTGCGCGCCGCCCTCTCCGACGCCGAACTCGCCGCCCGCCGCGCCGCCATGGAAGCCAGCGCCACGCCCTGGAAGCCCAACCGCGCGCGCACGGTGTCCCCGGCGCTGCAAGCCTACGCCGCCATGACCACCAGCGCCGCCCGGGGTGCGGTGCGCGATGTGTCCCAGCTGACAAAGGGCAAATAACTGCGCCGCCTTAACCGGCTCGGCCTGGATCTTCTTGTCAGCGCTGCCTTCGTGGCGCTGGGTCTGGCGCTGTTCTGGTCGCACCATATCTCCGGCCCCGGCCTGGTCTTCGCGGGCCGGACCGCGGACCCGGAGATTTTCATCTGGTTCATCAACTGGTGGCTCTACGCCAGCCAGCACCACCTGCCCTGGTTCACCACGAACTTCGTTGCCTACCCCACGGGCGTAGAACTCGGCTGGCGCACCTCCGTCCCCTCCCTGGCGCTCCTCACGCTGCCGGTAACGCTGAAATACGGCGCCCTGACCAGCTACAACCTGGTCATGACCCTCTCGCCCGGCCTAGCCGGGGCGGGGGCGTATCTCGCCGCGCGGGAACTCACCGGCAAAACCGTCCCTGCCATCGCCGGGGGCCTCGTCTTCGGCTTTTCCAGTTATGAGATGGCGCAATCGCTCAACCACCTGCATCTCTGCTTCACCGCCGCCATCCCGCTCTGCGTCTGGGTGGTCCTGCGCGCCGAGCACAAAGCCTGGTCCACCCCCCGCCTCGGCCTGGCACTCGGCCTCCTCCTGGCCTTCGAGTTCGGCGTCTCCCAGGAAGTCTGCGCCAGCTTCATCCTCTTCACCCTGGCGGGCCTCGCCGCCGCGTACGCCGCCCGGCCCAGCCTGCGCCCGGTTTTAACCCGCCTCGCCCCCGGCCTGGCGCTCAGCCTCGGCGTCGCCTTCCTGCTCATCCTGCCGTTGCTCTGGCCCATGCTCACCGGCTTGCATGTGCAGGACCGCAGCATCGCCTCGCCCCTCGTCTCTTCGGGCGATCTCCTGACCTTCTTTATCCCCACGCCCATCACCTATCTCGGCGGCACGCTCCTGCGTCCCTGGGCCTGGCATTTCTCCGCGAACATCGCCGAGGCTGACGGCTATCTCGGCCTGCCCCTCATCCTGCTTCTCGCCCACATCGCCCGCACTGCGTCCGCCCTGCGCCCGCTGCTGGCCTTCGCCGCCGTCATCGCCGTGCTCTCGCTCGGCCCATACATCCATCTCGGCGGCATCCTCGTCAGCACCGGCCCGTGGCTGCCCTTCAGCCTGCTGCCGTTTTTCAGCGCCATGCTGCCCAGCCGCTTCATGCTGTTCGCCTGGCTCGCCATCGCCCTGGCCCTGGCGCAGTGGCTGGCCCTGGCGCCCAGCCGCCAGCGTTATGCCGCCGTGCTGCTCGCGGCGGTTTTTTGCGCGCCGAACCTGAACGCCGTGGCCCCCTGGTCGGACGTCACCCTCCCCACCATCTTCACCACAGACCCCGCCCATCTCCTCCAGCGCAACCTCCTCATCCTGCCCTACAAGGGTAATGAAATGGGCGATCAATACGCCTCGGGCATGAAGTTCCACCTGATCGCCCAGGGCTATCTCGTCCCCGGCATCCCGCAGCCCTTCTTCGGCTGGCCGCTCATCACGCCGCTCTATAAAGGCAATTTTCCCCAGATCGACCCCGCCGAGTTCGCCACCTTCCTGGCCTTCTACGGTGCGCAACAGGTTTTGGTCATCGAGAACGAGCTGCCCAACGCCGCCGCCGCGCAAACCCTGCTGCAAAAAGCAGGCTGGACGGAGACGGGCCGCGAAGACGGCGTGGACGTCTATCAGCCCCCCGCCACGCCCCCGGCGAACCTCGCGGCCCAGGCGCAAGCCTACCAGCAATCAGCGCAGCTCGCGCGGGCCGAGCGGCGTGAGCGCATCAACATCTGCGCCCTGCGCCACCTCGCCGCCGCCACCGGGCTCAACCTCGCCCCGCTCTACGCGCGCTTCGAGCCTCTGCCGCAGCCCATCGCCAGCATCCAGTGCACGGGCGCGGTCATTGCTGAGCCCACGAATTAGGCTGTAAATGCCATTATGCCGCGCCCATCTATTCAAGACGCCCCGCCCGGCTCCAAAAGGAATGTTTATATGACCCGTCTGCTTCTGCTTTCCGTCCTCGGCCTCTCCCTCGGCAGCGCCGCCCTGGCGCAGACCACCAGCACGTACAGCGCTACGGGGAACAAAAACTTGGGCAAACCGCTCACCACCCTGGGCCGGGCTCCGGTCAAGCTCCACAAGAACGACTACAGCGCCATCGGCGCCAACGTGCCCACGACGCCGCAGATTGCCCTGCACCCCAGCGCCACCGTCGGTTCTGGCACGCCCCTGGTGGGTCCGGGCGGCTCGGCAAAATCCCAATAAAAGGGGTTTAAGCGTTTAGCGGGTCGCCGGCTTCCGTTTGGCCAAAGCTGGGCTGAAACAGGTTGGCGACCTGAATGTCTTCAAAACGGCAAATACATTCCACATATTTGCCATGATGTTCGCGGAAAACCCAACCGTCCTCGAAGTAGAATTTGGTCTGGGATTCATCGGTCGCGGCGAACGCATGCATATCCTGCAGCGAAAAAGCACGGGCTTTGCGCGAAACTGTCCTGGCTGACGACATCATTGGCGCTCTCCTGTTTCTTTTCAGCCACAGCTTATGAAAAAGCGGCGGGCAAAAGCAATTTTAAAATCATTTATTAGAGAGATTTCACCCGCTCGCGGCCAAACCTCCCATCGCGGTCCAAAGCATCGCCGAAAACAATTAAAAAAAGTTAAACAACGCATCGCGCCCCGCATCTTCTTCACGGTGGCGTAACGGCTTTCCCCCTGCGGCGGCGGAGTCCCGCAGGCGCCAAAAGCGTCCGGCCATTGCGCGGGCAAAATATCGCTTCATCAATATTATTCCTGAAGGTTTCCGACTCGTGGCTTTGCGTTGACACGGCGCGCGCCCCGCCGCTACGCATTTTGGGTGACAACAGATTCGCTTGCTCCCCCACCCATCGCCATCCGTGGCCGCAGTTTCGTGGCGCTGATCGTTTCGCCCGAGACGCCGCTGGAGACCTGGCTCGCCGCGCTTGACGAGCAGATGCGCCGCTCCGCCGAATTTTTCGCCAATCGCCCCCTCGTGGTGAACCTCGCGGCGACGCTGGAGGCCGAGGAAAACCCGCAAACCGTGCTGGAGGCGCTGGAGGCGCGCAATCTCAGCGTCGTCGGCGTTGAGGGCATCGACCCCTCGCTGCTCGCGGACACGCGCTGGGCGCATCTGCAACGGCTCAGCCTGGGGCGGAAGATGACGCATGACGGGCGGACTGACCGCCTCATCATCATCCCGGACGACCCGCAAACCCCCTCCGAGGCCCCGGAATCCCGCCCCGCCACCGCCTCGCTGCTCATCGACCGCCCGGTGCGCTCCGGCCAGTCCATCATTTTTGAAGACGGCGACATCACCATCGTCGGCTCCGTCGCCTCCGGCGCGGAAGTCGTCGCCGGCGGCTCCATCCACATTTACGGCGCCCTGCGTGGCCGCGCCATCGCCGGGCTGAAAACCGGCGCCGTGGCGCGCATCTTCTGCCAAAAACTGCAAGCCGAGCTGGTCTCCGTCGACGGTTTTTACTGCGTGCCGGAAGACTGGGACGACAAGCTGCAAGGCCATCCCGCACAAATCTGCCTGGACCAAGGGGCGCTCAAAGTCTTGGCCCTCGACTAAAACATCGCCGTTTAGCAAGGAAGGAAATTTACCGCATGTCTAAAGTGGTGGTCGTAACATCCGGCAAGGGCGGCGTGGGCAAAACCACGTCCTCCGCATCGCTCGGCGCTGCCCTGGCGCAAGCCGGCCAAAACGTCGTCGTCGTCGATTTTGACGTCGGCCTGCGCAACCTGGACCTCGTGATGGGCGCTGAACGCCGCGTCGTGTTCGACCTGGTGAATGTCGTGCAGGGCGACGCCAAACTCGCCCAGGCGCTGATCCGCGACAAACGCATCGACACGCTCTCTTTGCTCCCCGCCTCGCAAACCCGCGACAAGGACGCCCTGACCGAAGAAGGCGTCGGCCGCATCATCGAGGAACTGCGCGAGAAATTCGACTGGATCATCTGCGACAGCCCCGCCGGGATTGAGAAAGGCGCCATGCTCGCCATGCGCTTCGCCGACCTCGCCGTGGTCATCACCAACCCGGAAGTCTCCTCGGTGCGCGATTCCGACCGCATCATCGGCATGCTCGACGCCAAGACACTGCGCTCCGAAAACGGCGAGAAGTTTGAGAAGCACCTGCTGCTCACCCGCTACAACACCGCACGCGCCGCGCGCGGCGAGATGCTGAAAGTGGACGACGTGCTGGAAATCCTCGCCATCCCGCTGCTCGGCATCGTGCCGGAGAGCGCGGACATCCTGAACGCCTCCAATCTCGGCTGCCCGATCACCCTGCACGACCCGGCCAGCCCCGCCGCCCGCGCCTATACCGAGGCCGCGCGCCGCCTGCTCGGCGAGAAAATCGACATCGTCGAACCCACCGAAGCGCGCGGTTTCTTCAACCGTCTGTTGGGAAGAAAGGCGGCCGTAGCATGAGCCTCTTCAACTTCTTCGCCCGCAACCGCTCCGCCCCCGTGGCGCGCGAACGCCTGCAAGTGCTGCTCTCGCACGAACGCGCCCTCACCGGCCGCGCCGACCTCGCGGCGGTGCTCCAGGAGGAAATCCTCGCCGTCATCGCCAAACACATTTCCATCGACCGCGACAAGGTGAACGTCAAACTCGATCGCGGCAAACAATTCTCGACGTTGGAGATCGACATTGAGATGCCCGAAGGAACGCTCCACCGGAACTAGGCGATGCGCCAGCAACCTTCTATGCTCGCGGGACCGGCACGAAGTTTGGGTGCCGGATAACCCCCGAGGAATGGCCCATGACCGAGGAAATCCGTTCAAAAGCGCAAAAACTGGCCGAACATTTGCAAGAATCCGGGCATCCTCAACATGCAACGGCCTTGTCAAAACTGCTGTCGAGCCACCTCGCCGGTAACGCGCTGCTATTGGCGCTGAAAACGGTGTGCGACACGCTGCTGACGGCGGTCGAGGCATTTGACCCGGTATCCGAAATGGAACTCGAACGCTTCCGCCGCAATGTGGACGATTTGCTGACGCCGGAGAAGCCTGAGGAAGGTTAAAGGAGAAGCGGTTCTTTTTTGAAAAAAAGAACCAAAAAACTTCTATTAATCGTGGGCGTTGGCGTGGACAAAGCCCACGATTAATAAGCGTTTTTTGCGCGCTTTTTTGCAAAAAAGCGCTGCTTTCTTCCCCTTCAACCCGCCAGCGCCTCCCCGGCATTCGGGTCGCCCGGCGCCGTCGCCCAGGCCAGCTCCACCAGCGTGACAATCCGCCGTCCCGCGCCGTCCTGCTGGCACACAATCAAGCCCTGTTCCTCCATATAGCTCAGCACGCGCCGCGCCCGGCCGGTTGAGCGGGTGCCATAGGCGCGGGCGATTGCCAGGTCGCCGGGGCAGGGCAGCCCCTTGCGCGCCGTGCCTGCGAGCATCATGAAAATCCCCTGCATATCCTCGGGCAGTGCGGCGGCGCGCGCGGTAACATCGCGCCACACTTCATCCTGGGCCATCTCGGCGCTGATTCCGGCGCGTGCGCGCGTCAGCATGCGGCGGAACGCGCTGAGGTCCGGCGCCCCGGCGCCCAGCCCCTCAATCCGGCAGCGCACCAGGAAATCCTGATACAGCACGCCCAGCGCACGAAACCCCGCCTCCGGGTCGGCCAGCAGGGCGCTTAAAATCCGGTCCAGCCGTGCCCGCCGTTCCGCCAGTTGCTCCAGGTCCGGCGGTTCCGCCACCGCCTCGGCCCGGCTCTCCGCCGCTGCGGGCTTGGCCGCCATCAACTGGCTGAGCAAATCCGGCGCAGGCATCGGCGGCGGGCGGCGCTGGGGCCGCGCAGCCTCGGGCGGGGCGGCGGCCAGAATCACCGCGCGCGCATCCTCCAGCCCGGCTTCCGGCAGCGGCATCAGCCGATGCGTCCCCTGGCGCGGCTGCGTCTGGGTGGGCCCGATCCGCAGCCCCAAGGGCCGGCGCGAGAGGGCAGGGCCCAGCGCCATGAAATACCCGCGCTCCAAATCCCGGAACGCCTCCGCCTGCCGCCGCTCCATACCCAGCAGATCAGCGGCGCGCGCCATGTCGATATCCAGAAACGTCCGCCCCATGAGAAAATTGGACGCCTCGGCGGCAACATTCTTCGCCAGCTTGGCCAGCCGCTGCGTCGCGATAATCCCCGCCAGCCCGCGCTTGCGCCCCCGGCACATCAAATTCGTCATCGCCCCCAGCGACAGCTTGCGCGCTTCGTCCGACACCTCGCCCGCAATGGCCGGGGCAAAAAGCTGCGCCTCATCCACCACCACCAGCATCGGATACCAATGCTCACGGTCCACCTCAAACAGCCCGCCGAGGAAGGCCGCCGCCCGCCGCAACTGGTTCTCGGCATCCAGCCCCTCCAGGTTCAGCACGGTGGAAACCCGGTGCACCCGCGCCCGCTCGCCCGCCAGTTGCAGCGCCTGCTCGGTATGCGCCTCGGCATCAATCACCAGATGGCCAAACCCCTCCGCCAGCGTCACAAAATCGCCTTCGGGGTCGATAATCGCCTGCTGCACCCAGGGCGCACTCTGCTCCAGCAACCGGCGCAGCAGATGCGACTTCCCCGAGCCCGAATTGCCCTGCACCAGCAGGCGCGTGGCCAGCAGCTCCTCCAGGTCGAGCGTCGCCGGAGCGCCCGCCGCCGTGGTCCCCATCTCGATTGCAACCGTCATGTCTCGAATCGCCGCCCCCGTGAAAGGAGGGGCTTATCAACCTGATGTGGGGCGATAACAATGTTTGCCCGTAAATGAGCCTTAACACATTGTTTTTCTGGGCGGGACGGGAATGTTTCCGGGGCTTTGCCCTTGCCGCACACAGAAGTTTATATAGTCCCCGGCGCGTGAAAATTCCGGCAAGATGGGCAGAATGGATGAACCCCGTGGACAAGCTGATCTCAAACCACGCACGGGTGCATGAAAGGACAAACCATGAGCACAAACGGGCAAGACGCCGCCCTGGAAGGGGCCGAAACCGGCACGATGAGCTTCCCGCAGGGGGTGGCGCTGCTCATGCAAGCGGGCCCCGACGGTTCCGCCGCCGATTTCCGCCGCGCCACCCGCAGCGATGATCTGCCGAACGGCGAGACCCATACCGAGGTTTTCCCGGGCACGCAGCCATGACCGCCACCCTGCCCGGCCCCGATGGCAAACCGCGCTGTAGCTGGTGCACCGCCACGCCGGAATATCTGCACTACCACGACACCGAATGGGGTTTCCCGGTCGGGGATGACCGCCGTCTGTTCGAGAAGCTGAGCTTGGAGGCTTTCCAATCCGGCTTAAGCTGGCGCACCATCCTGGCCAAGCGCGAGAATTTCCGCGCGGCCTTCGCAGGGTTTGATTTCAACGCGGTGGCGCGGTTCGGTGCGGCGGATGTCGCGCGGCTGTTGCAGGATGCGGGCATCGTGCGCCATCGCGGCAAGATCGAGGCGGTCATCAACAACGCCAGGCGGGCGCAGGAACTTGTCCAAGAGGCGGGGTCGCTGGCCGCGTTCGTCTGGGGCTTTGAGCCACAAGCCCGCGAGCAACCGCAGATCGCCTCGGCTTCCCCGGCCTCCATCGCCTTGGCGAAGGCGCTGAAAAAGCGCGGCTGGGCCTTCGTCGGCCCCACCACCGCGCATGCCTTCATGCAGGCCATGGGGCTGCTCAACGACCATGCCGAGGGCTGCATCATCCGCGCCGAGGCGGCCCGCGCAAGAGCATTATTCCGCATAGGTAATCAGCCATAAGGGGCCGCGAGCGGCACGTCATTTTTGGCGCGCGCAAAGGGCGGCGGCACTGCCGGGATTCAATCTACTCGCCCGCTTCCCGGTAAGCCGCCCATTCCGGTTCGTTCAGGAACACGAAGTCGTAGTAGCCGCGGTTTGCCAGCCGCGCGGCAGCCGCCTCGTCCGCGACCACCCGGCAGCACGGATGCAACTGTAGCGCGGAAGCGCTGATGCTCGCGGTGAGGGGGCCTTCAAATGCGCGCGCCAAAATCTCCGCTTTGGCCGGCCCCGTGGCCACCAGCAGAATCTCCTCCGCCTCCAGGATCGTGCCGACCCCCATCGTCAGCGCCCGGCTCGGCACCGCCTCCGGGTCGCCGCCGAAGAACGGTGCGTTTTGCGCGCGCGTCCCGGGCGTCAGCGTCTTGTCCCGGGTGCGCGACGTGAAGGCCGATAACGGCTCGTTAAACCCGATATGCCCGGCCTCGCCCAGGCCCAGCAGCTGTAGCCCGATGCCGCCCGCCGCCCGGATCAAAGCCTCGTAGTCCCGCGCCTCGCGTTTGAGGTCGGCGGCACACCCATTCAGCCCATGCGTGCGGCCCGGTGCGAAATTGACATGGTCAAACAGCAGGCGCCGCATCGTGGCGTGGTAGGCGTGGGGGTCGCCGGGTTCGAGGCCAATATATTCGTCGAGGTTGAAGGCGGAGCAGCTGGAAAAATCGAGCCCATTGCGGTGCATTTCGGCGAGGCGCTGATAAATGCGCTCCATGGTCCGTCCCGTCGCCAGCCCGAGCACGAGTGTGGGCCGCTCGCGGAGCCGCGCCGAGATCATGCGTGCCGCAAGTCCGGCGGCGCATTCGGCGTCCGCCTGAACAATAATCTCCATGCGCTGTTCCTCGTATTCGCCCTGGTCTGTGAACGTGCTGGCCAAGTTTAAAAGACATATGGGTGGCGTAGCGCAGGACGATAACCGGCGGCCCTGAACGTTCGCGTCTGAGCCCCCTCGAAGCCACAACCCGCAGGTCAGACTTTCCGGCTGATCACGATGACGATGAACCCGGCCCCCGCGAGGCCCGCGCCGCGATAAGCCCAAGGAAGCTGGCTGATCATGAAGCTGGATCTCGGATAGGGGAAGTAGCCCGTGCCCTGTCCAATCCAAATCCCCCCCAGCACCAGGGCGAGACAACCCGTAACGAGCAAGGCATATTTTAGGAATGTCACAATGATGCTCCTTCACGCAGGGCGGAACGCCAGGCTCATATCGGGAGGAGTCATTCATCCGCAACCCTCTGCACCCAATATGAGCATGGCCCGGAGCGAACAGGGGGGGCCGATGACGAGGCTGCGGCGAATTGTAAAACCCCACCATTTGGCGCCGTGCCGGACAAGTTGACCTCGTTGCCAAACAAAATACGCGTCACGATAAGCAAAGCCAGAATCGCAAAGGCGACAGACATTGCATCGTCAAATATTCTCAGACGCACTTCGCTTCGCCGTTGCAGGTATAGGGCCTCGTGAACTGGTTTTACACGTGGCCGCCGGGTGGGAGGATGATACGTGGACATAAATCCCTGCGAATTTTAGGTCTGCGGAGAATCCGTTTATCCGCATAAAATCACGATACTGAGTTTTGCCTTTCGGCATAAAGGAAGCATTAAACCCGGAAATTTCCCTTAGCGCCCCCGGCCTGGCCGTGCTGCCCCTGCGCGTGGCCGCCTGTAGACGGCCCGGCCTCTCAGCGTGTTCCAGGCCGGTCCGCCGTATCGTGGAACGCGCCCAAAACCGATGGCTGTTGCGGTACAAAGAGCCGCGCCGCCGGCCTGAACGGACATTCGCTCACGCAATGACCGGCGCCAGGTGCCATCCCCCATCCACCGGAGGGATGGACACCGCTTCCCCAAGCCTCGCTGTTTTCACGCGGACTTCGCCAAGCTGTGCTGGCCCATGCGGATTTCGGCGTGATCCTGCGCCCGCCGGAGTTTTACCCCCTGCGCCGCGCCAATCGGCAGGCCGAACGGCGAGGTGTAGTGGAAGGCGCAATTGCCCAGCGCGAAACCGGCCTCTTTGAGATCGCTGCGCGGATCGCAGGCCAGCACGGTGCCGACGACCCGGCCACCGGCGACGATTTCGAGCAGCACCGGCAGTTCCGGGTTGGCTTCGTCCCAGGCCCAGCCGCGAATGAGGCCGCTCCCGGTGATTTCGTCGATATAGCCGCGCAACTTCCCGGGCGAGCTGCACGCCGCCGCGCGGGCGGCAAGCGGGCGCAGATGTTTCGCCAGCTCCGGGCCTTCCAGCGGGCGGACGGCGCACAGGTTGAGGATTTCGGGTTCCACATAGGCCGGGTAGAGCGCATGAAACTCTGCGGCATTGTGGAATTTATTGCGATAGCCCGGCGCATCGGCATAGCTCTCGGACCACGCGCCCTCAGCCAGCACGCAGTCATGCGTCTCGAATTCGATCTGGTAATAATGGATTTCCTCCGGCACGAAATCCTGATGGATGGTGACGCCGTTGACCAGATGACGGGCCAGGACAAGCTCCCCGCTCAGCAGCATGGAATGGCCCGGTGAGACGAAGAGGTCGCGTTTGGGCAGGCCCTCGCCCAGCGCACCGGCGCTGATGCAGACCGGGATCTGCGCACGGTTGGTCTGCACGAAGCGGCGCGCGAAACTCTGCCGCCCGATCCACTTCACCGCCCGGTAGCCGCCAAAGCGGGTAATCACCGGATCGCCAATCTGCAAGGTTTCCACGCCAACTTCGCCCACGGGGGTGAGGATGCGCGTGCCCCGCAGATAGCAGATGACGGTAATCTCGGTGTTGCCGTTTATATCGGTGATGGAGAGGCCGTCCGCCGCGATGGCGAGCGTCATCGTGCGGGTGCCGTCGCTCAGGGTCAGCACCCCATTCGCGTCGGTTTCTTGCGTCTGCGCAAACCCATCGACCACCAGCGTGTCGCCCTTGGCAAAGCCGGTGAGCGTATCGCCGTTCAACCCGGCCTCGTGGCCCGCGACAAGCCATTGCGCCCCGGCATCGAAATCCAGGGTGGAAAACCCGTTAAACTGCGCGCCGATGCCGCCGAGCGTGCCGGTGCCCGCGGCGAATTCCAGCGTGTTGCTGGCCAGGGCGCTGGCGTCCACCCCGCCGATGAAGACGGCGCCGCTTTCAACCACCAGCCGGTTGGCCAGCGAGCCGCCGAGATAAACCGCCGTACCGCCGGAGATGGTGCCGCTATTGGTCACCGTGCCGCCCGCGCCCAGGCGAACGCCCACCACTTGCCCGGCGATGGTGCCGTCATTGCTCACCGTGCCGGACGCGCCGTTAATCTCAACGCCGAAATAGCCGTCGCTTTTAATACTGGAAGCTGTACCGCTATTGGTCACGGCGCCGCCGTCCACCAGGTAAACCGCGCTGCCAAGCTCGCTCGCCGCCTGGGCGAGGATCGTCCCGTCATTCACCACCGTGCCCAGGCCGCCATAAATCTGCACCCCGCGCTCGCCGGAAATATAGGCGCTGGTGCCCTGGTTGGTGACCGCGCCGCCCGCCGAGAGGAGAACGCCCGTGAGTGCGCCTGTGATGGTGCCCTCATTCACCACCGTGCCGGTGTCATTGCTGATGGCAATGCCGAACCAGTTGGAGGCGATGCTGCCGCTATTGCCGACATAGCCGCCCGCCGAGAGAGAAACCGCCGCCGTCCTGTCCGTCAGGGCGTTGGAGATGAGCCCGTCATTCATCACCGTGCCGCTGGCGCCGTTGATCAGCACCCCGTAATAGCCCGCGCTGATAATCGCGGAGGCGGTGCCGCTATTGGTGACGGTGCCGCCATCATTGAGGAGAACGCCGGTGCCGAATTCGCTCGCCGTCTGGGCGATGATCGTCCCCTCATTCACCACAATGCCCTGGCCGCTGTAAACCGAAACCCCGCGCCCGCCGGAGATATAGGCGCCGGTGCCCTGGTTGGTCACCGTGCCGCCCGCGACGAGTACGACGCCAGCCGGCCCCCCGCCGGTGACGGTGCCCTCATTCACCACCGTGCCGGCGGCGTTGCTGACCTGAACGCCGACCCAGCCCGAGGTGATGCTGCCGCTATTGAGGACATAACCGCCACGGCCGAGGTTAACCCCGCCGGTGATGGTGCCGTCATTGAGCACGGTGCCGGACGCGCCGCCGATATTAACGCCCTGTTTGTCGCCATCGATGAGCGCGGCAGTGCCGCTATTGGTAACAACGCCGCCCTCGGTGAGGTCAACGCCCGTTTCCCGCCCGGTGATGGTGCCGTCATTGGTCACCGCGCCGGAAGCGCCGACGATCTGAACCCCGTAATAGCCCGTGCTGATAATGCTGGAAGCGCTGCCGCTATTGGTGACGGTGCCGCCCTCGGTGAGTTCAACGCCTGCTCCGAAATAGCTCGGCTGCCGGGCAATGATCGTCCCCTCATTCACCACCGTGCCTTGGCCGCCATAAACCGCAACCCCGCGCAGGCCGGAAATATAGGCGCTGGTCCCCTGGTTGGTGACCGTGCCGCCCGCCGTGAGCACCACGCCAACCTGCGCGTTGGTGAGGGTACCCTCATTGACCACCGTGCCGGTGGCGGCGCCAATCTCAATGTTGGTCCAGGCCGAGGTAATGCTGCCGCTATTCAGGACATAACCGCCATCGTTGAGGGCAATGCCCGTTTCCCGGGCGGTGACGGTCCCCTCATTCTCCACCGTGCCGGCGGCGTTGTCGATGACAACGCCGACCCAAGTCGAGGTAATGCTGCCGCTATTGGTAACACTGCCGCCCTGGTTGAGGACAATTCCATAGGCGGCTGAAGCGGTGATGGTGCCGTCATTGCTCACCGTGCCGGGGCCGCCGCCGATCTCAACGCCCCACAGGCCGCCCTGAACGACCGAGGCGGACCCGCTATTGGTCACGCTGCCGCCGCCGGCAAAGTAAACGCCCGCGCTGGATTGATCCGTGATGGTGCCCTGATTGATCACCGTGCCGCTGGCGTTGTAGATCCCAACCCCGTTGGCGCCATAGCTGATGATGCTGGATGCCGTGCCGGAATTGGTCACCGTGCCGCCCTGGCCGAGCAGAACACCCGCGCCGAAATAGCTCGCCGTCAGGCCGGTGATCGTCCCGTCATTCTCCACCGTACCCACGGCGCCGTTAATAATGACCCCGCGCCCACCGGAGATACCGGCACCGGCGTTGTTGAGAACATAGCCGCCCGCCTGAAGATAAACGGCAACCCGCCCGCCATAGATCGAGCCGTCATTCACCAGCGTGGTGGGGGCGCCGGTGGCCGCCATGCCGAACCAGTCCGCAGTGATGCTGCCGCTATTGAAGACATAGCCGCCCCCCAGGCCCACACCGCCGGTGATGGTACCGGCATTGAGCACCGTGCCCAGCGTGCCGTTGATCCACACCCCGCCATTAATGTCGGAAGCCGCGCCGCTATTGGTCACCGTGCCGCCATCGCCGAGGAAAACGCCCATGCCGGCTTCGGCCGTGAGGGTGCCCTGGTTGAACACCGTGCCGCTGGCGTTGGTAATCTGAACCGCGTTGCCGTCGGTGCTGACAATGCTCGATGCCGTGCCGCTATTGGTGACATTCCCGCCATCGGTGAACAGCACGCCATACGCCGCCCCGTTCAGGCTACCGGCATTCACCAGCGTGGCGTTGTACAAGGCGCTTTGCACGGCGGCGCCGTATGTGGTGGCAACCGCGCCGGTGGCGGTGACGGTGAAGGCCGAAACATCCGCGCCATACGCCGTGAGGGTGATGCCGTTGCTGACCGAAACCGCCAGAAAATCCGTACTCTCATTGGTAAGGTCGATGCCGCCCGCGCCGTCGGTCTGGAGGTCAAAAATTTCGCCCGCCTGGTTGGCGGCGAGGGTGAGGTCCAGCGTGCCGCCGGTGCTGTTGGTCAGTTCCAGCAGGCCGGTGGCCGAGACCGTGGCCGTGCCGGTGGCGCTGAAATCGGTGATATCCAACGCATCCTGGCTTTCCAGCCCGGTAATCTGCACATCATTGAAGTTGGAACCGGAGACCGTCCAGGCCGCACCAAGGTCGAACGCCAGGGTGTTAAAGCCCTCAAACTGCGTGCCGAAACCGTTCAGCGTGCCCGCACCCGCGGCCAGCTCCAGCGTGTTGCTGGCCGAGGCGCTGGCCTGCACCGTGCCGGCGAAGACCGCGCCGGCATCGACGACGAGCAGGTTGGCGTAAGTGCCGGTAAACAGCACCGCATCCTGCGTGCCGGAAATTGTGCCGCTGTTGATGACCGTGCCGCCGTTTTCCAGCCACACGCCGGTGGCCGAACCGCCCAGGTTGCCGCCGATGATGGTGCCCGCATTGACGACCGTGCCTAGCCCGCCGGTGATGTAGACCCCATCATTATTGGCCTCGATGAGCGAGGCCGTGCTGCTGTTGAGGACCGTGCCGCCATTGCTGAAGCTGACGCCGTTGGCCGTTGTCCCGGCGCCGGTAGCCATCAGCGTGCCGTCATTAATCAGCCCGGCGTTATAAACACTGCTCTGCACGGCGTTCCCGGCCGCGGTCTGGATCGTCCCCGTGGCGGTGAGGGTAAACGGCGAGAGATAGACGCCATCCGGGGTGAGGGTGATGCCGGTGGCAAGCGAGGTCGAGAGTGTGGCGGACATAAGGGGAGCTTTCAGTGGGCAGCACCAGGGCGCTGGGCGAAAATGGGCAAGCCGTGGCCATGCCCCGAAGCGGCCGCAAGGGCCGGGAGCTGTGCTATACGGGGGGTGGCTTCATGCGGGCATCGCGGCGCAGCCGCTCGGGGCGCATTCGCCCTTCAAAATCCGCGATCCAGCCCATACCTTCGGCCCTCATCAAAATATTGCGTTATCTGCAATACGCCGGGCCGGCAGTTTTCCCTCGCGCGAGGGGCGTAATTATTAAGGCTTAATTAATCCGGCCGCGAAATGCGCCCGCATATCCCCGCGCGTGGCCAGCGTATCGCGCCCCTGCTGAGACATCTGCACCAGGGCCTGCACCAGCGGCGGCTCAAAGGCCGCGATAAAATTATTCACCGCCTCCCGCCACAGGTCCATCGCGGCGCGGATCGCCACCGGGTCCGGCGGCATCTGGCGCAGGGCGGCATCCGCGGCGAGATGCGCCGCCTGCACCTGCTGGAACGCCGCCATGATGCTGGGGCGTGCCGCCTGCAAATTCTCGTTCATCACCGACTGGTCCGGCCTGGAGAGGCCGCTTTCAGCCAGCGCCATTATCCCGGCCCGCGCATCCGCCCGCAGATGAAACGCCAGCATCCCCCCCACGCTGAGCAAGAACAGGTTCAGCGCCAGCGAGACTGCAAGGCAGAATGAAACCCAGCGCCGGCTCACAGCACGGCACCGGCGCCACCGGTGGCTAATTGCAGCAGCAGGGCAATCGGGCTGGCCCTGATGGCGATTTCATCGCTCAAGGCCACCCCCAGCCATAGCCCCAGCGCGGTGGCCCCCATCAGGCCGAGCGCACCGGCGGGCAGAAAATAACGCGGCAGCGGTGTTTGCCGTAATTCCAGCGCGGCCTGCACGTTTCGCATCATGTTGCTCAGGCAGGCCGCATCCAGTGTCGCGTCCAGCCGGTTCAGCCACATCGCCAGTTCAGGATCTTGTTTTTCGATACGCATTAATGCGCGCCCCTTATATGCTCATTTTCCATCATCAGCAGCCGCAACGTTTTCATCGCACGGTGCAGCAGGCTCTCCACGGCTTTGGCGGTCATTGAGAGCGCCTCTGCCGCCTCGCGCCCGCTTAGACCCTCATAGTGCACCAGCACCACCACCGCGCGCTGGCGCTCCGGCAAACGCGCCAGCGCCGCCGCCACGCGCTGGCGCTCGGCCTGGGCGATCATCAGCGCCTCCGCCCCCGGCGCCTGGTCCGCGACCTCCGCGGCTGCCTCCAAGCCCCAATGCTCCCCGGCGCGGCGCTGTTGGCGCAGCCGGTCAAAGGCGAGATGCGTGACAATCCGGTAGAACCAGACGGCAAAACTGGCCCGTTCCGGGTTGAACGTCTCGGCATGGCGCCAAACCCGCAGCATCGCCTCCTGGGCCAGATCCTGTGAATCACTGGCGCTATTTACCAAACGATACGCCGCGCGATACGCACGCGGCATGTAAACCTGCATCAACGTCCCAAAAGCCGCAGAATCCCCTGCCGCAACCCCGGCCATCAACAAGGCGTCCCGCGCCGCCTTTTCCGTCATAAAGCCAAACAACTACTCCTGCCTGACGATGATACGTCAGGCGCAGCGGTTTCATGCGGAAAAATGATTCACCCGGTGAAAAAAACCGCTCAGGGGGAACGCCCGAACAGCGCCTCATGTCCGGCCAGCCACGCTGCGGCCACCGCATTCTCCCCGGCATCGCGCGGTGAGAACCCCGGGCGGAAATATCGCGCCCACGGCCCGGCGCCGCGCCAGAAAATCCCATGCCGGCCGAACACCAGCGCCGCCCCTTCCGCCCAGGTGCCTGGGCGCCATAACGCTCCGGCGCGCAAGAGGTTGTGCAGCATCTGCGCCGTCACGTCGAACAGGAAGACCATGTTGACGTAGACAAACCAAGCGATCCGCCGCCGCTCCCCACCGCCCAGCGCGCGATACACATCGCCCGCCAGCGCGCGATGCTCGCACTCCTCGGCGGCATGCCACAGCCAGAGTTCGCGCAGCGGCTCGGGCGCACCCTCCAGCCATTCCGGGCTGGCCGTCAATAAATCCCCCATCATGGCGGTGAAATGCTCAAACGCCATCACCAGCGCCAGCTTGTTGCGGATATCGTACCTCGCGGTCCGCTGCACCTGCCAGCGCTGTAGGTGCTCCACGAAACCCCGCAGACCCAGCGTCTCCAGCCGGGCGTTATAGCGCCGGTGCACCGCCGAATGAATGGACTCCTGGGCCATGAATGCCCGTGCCTCGCGTGCCAAAGCGGGGCCGGTGAGCAGCGGCAGCGCCTCGCGCACCGTTTCGACGAAAAACCCCTCGCCCACGGGGAACATCTGCGAGAACGTGTTGAAGAACTGGCTGCGGAACGCCGACCCGCCGCACCAGTTGAGCGGGAAGTCCAGCGCCTCAAGGGCGATATTGGGCGAGCGGATCGTCAGCTGTGTCATGGGCGCTTCCTTTGTCTGCCGGATCGCGCCACAATACCGAGCATTGCTCAGTTTCTGTACTCGCATTCCAAAGGGCGCCGCCGATGTCCATCCAACCCATTGAAACCATGCGTAAAATCCCCCGCCAAGCCCGGGCACGGCAGACCATCGCGACCATTTTCGAGGCCACCGCTCAGCTTTTGCGCCAGGCCGGCGAGGCGGGGCTGACCACCAACCGCGTGGCCGAGCGGGCGGGCGTATCCATTGGCACGTTATACCAATATTTCCCAAGCATGGATGCCGTCCTGCTGGCGATGATCACCGCCGAGCGTGAGCGGGTGATCGCGCGTCAGCAGGCGCTTATCGACGCCGCCATACGCGAGGATACCGCGCCGCGCGAAGTCATCCGCCTGTTCATCCGCAGCCTCATCGAGTCTTTCGGCATGGCGCAGCATTTGCACCGGCCCTTGCTCAAGCGTGCCTGGCGGCTGGACCATATGCCGCAGGTGATGGAGGCCACGCAGCAAATGGCCCTGCGCATCCGCGAGGGCATGGCGGCACGTGCGCATCCCGACTATCCGCCGCCCGGCGATGCCGCCCTGTTTGCCGCCACACGGGCGGTGCTGGGCGCCATCCGCGCCGCCGTGCACGAGGATTCCGCCCTGCTGGGCACTGCGGAATTCGAGGACGCGCTGGTGGCGCTATCCGACGCGCTGCTGCGCCAAGATTATCCCGCGCCTCACTCCACGGTCACAGACTTCGCCAAATTCCGCGGCTGATCCACATCCGTGCCCTTCAGCACCGCCACGTGATACGCCAGCATCTGCACCGGGATCGCGTGCAAAATCGGCGCCGCGAACGCGTCAATCTCCGGCAAAATAATCGTCTCCGCCGCAATACTCTGCAACTTCGCCGCCCCGGCCGCATCCGAGAACACAATAATCTGCCCGCCGCGCGCCGCCGCTTCCTGCAAGTTGGAAGCCGTCTTCTCAAACAACGGCCCGGACGGGCAAATCGCAATCACCGGCACGGCCTTGTCGATCAGCGCAATCGGCCCATGCTTCATCTCGCCGGCGGCATAGCCCTCGGCATGAATATAGCTGATCTCTTTGAGCTTCAGCGCCCCCTCCAGCGCGATGGGATAACAAGCCCCCCGCCCCAGATACAGCACATCGCGCGCCTCGGCGATCCGCCGCGCCAGCGCCTTAATCGGCCCATCATTGGCCAAAATCTCAGCCGCCTTGCCGGGAATTTCCAACAGCGCCTCGCCCAGCCGGGCAATCTCCGCCACCGGCAGCGTGCCTTTCGCCTGCGCCACCGCCAGCGCGAACACCGCCATCACGGTGAGCTGCGCGGTAAACGCCTTGGTGCTGGCCACGCCAATCTCCGGCCCGGCCATGGTCTCCAGCATCGCGTCGCTCTCGCGCGCCATCGTACTCTCGGGCACATTCAACACCGAGAGAATCTTCTGCCCCTCGGCTTTCATATAGCGCAGCGCCGCCAGCGTATCCGCCGTCTCGCCGGACTGGCTCACCAGCAGCCCCAGCCCACCCTCGGGCAGCGGCGGCGCGCGATAGCGGAACTCACTCGCCACATCCGCGTCCATCGGCAGCCGCGCCAGGCTTTCCATCCAAAACTTCGCCGTCAGCCCGGCATAATACGCCGACCCGCACGCGCTCATGGTCATGCGCGGAATCGCCGCCAGATCAAACGGCAGCTCCGGCATCACCGGCAGCTTGGTCTTGGCATCCAGCATCCGGTGCAGCACATCACCGATGACCACCGGATGCTCATGCAGCTCCTTCTCCATGAAATGCCGGAAATTCCCCTTACCGATGGAAGCCCCAGTCAAATTGGTGAGTTTCTTCGCCCGCGTAATCTCGGCGCCGTCCTGGTCATAAAACGTCGCACTCTCGCGCGTCACCACCACCCAGTCGCCATCCTCCAGATACGCAATCTCCCGCGTCAACGGCGCCAGCGCCAGTGCATCAGATCCCAGATACATTTCCGCGCCGCCATACCCCACGGCCAACGGTGCACCGCGCTGCGCCCCAATCATCAGCTCAGGATGCCCGGCAAAGATCAACGCCAGCGCATAAGCCCCCTCCAACCGCTTAAACGCCGCCTGCGCCGCCGCCACCGGGCTCAGCCCCTGCGCCAGCAGCAAATCCAGCAGCTGCGCCACCGTCTCGGTATCCGTCTCGGTGGAGAACACCTGGCCCGCCTGCTCCAGCTCGGCGCGCAGCTCCGTGTGGTTCTCGATAATTCCGTTATGCACCACCGCCACGCGCGCGGTGCCATGCGGATGCGCATTGGTCTCGGTCGGGGCGCCATGCGTGGCCCAGCGCGTATGGCCAATGCCGACGGTGCCGGGCAGGGGGCTCTTCTCCAGCGCCGCCGCCAGGTTCACCAGCTTGCCCTCGGCGCGGCGCCGCTCGATCTGCCCATCCACCAGCGTGGCGATGCCCGCACTGTCATAGCCGCGATATTCCAGCCGCCGCAGCCCATCCAGAAGCAAAGGCGCAGCTGGCGCCACCCCGACCACACCGACAATCCCGCACATGCTATCCGCTCCACAATTCAGCTATCGCCCTATGGCGGTAGCGTCCGGGCGGGCTTCATGTCAAAGCCCGGCGCGGTAAATTCCTATAACGGAGTATTTCATGCGCGCGGTGATCTTCGACCTGGACGGCACCCTGATCGACTCCGCCCCGGACATCGGCGCCTCCCTGAACCGCGTCCTCGCCGCAGACGGTCTCAAACCCGTCACCCAAGAGGACCTGCGCGACATGATCGGCGACGGCGCCAAAGCCCTGCTGGAGCGCGGTTTTGCCGCCCAGGGCCGCACCGCCGAACCCCGCCACCTCGCCGCCTTCATCGCCGATTACAGCGTCCACACCGTGGTCCACACCACCGCCTATCCCGGCATCCTGGCCGCCCTGCAAACCTTGTCCGCCGCCGGCCACCCCCTGGGCGTGTGCACCAACAAGCCCGAAGCCCCCACCCGCATTATCCTCACCGCCCTCGGCCTGGAAAAATTCTTCAGCGCCATCACCGGCGGCGACTCCACCCCCTACCGCAAGCCCGACCCCCGCCACCTCGCCGCCACCCTGGCCGGCTTAGGCGGCGGCAAGGCGGTGATGATCGGCGACCACGAGAACGACATCCTGGCCGCCACCGGCCTCGGCCTGCCCAGCATCTTCGTCACCTGGGGCTACGGCGCGGCGCAAGGCAGCCATACCGCCCACACCGCCCAGGACCTCCCCGATTTGATCGCAAAAATGGGTTGACGAGTCGTGCGCCATAGCCCATCTCCTAATCAGGACTGTTTAGGTCCGCTATCGGAGCGCACATGTTAAGATTATCCCGCCTGACCGATTACGCCGTCGTGGCGCTGGTCCGCCTGGGTGCCACGGACGGCGTTGCCACCACCCCCGGCATCGCCGCCGCCATCGGCATCCCGGAACCCACCGTCGCCAAGGTGCTTAAAGCCCTGGCAGGGCAGGGGCTCGTGGTCTCCACGCGCGGCGCGCATGGCGGCTACCGATTGGCGCGGCCCTTAGGGCAAATCCCGGTCTCCGAAGTCATCATCGCCATTGACGGCCCCATCGCGCTCACCTCCTGCGTGGACGGCGCTTCCACTTGCGAGAGCAAATCCCTCTGCCCCATGGCCGGCCGCTGGGACCCGGTGAACACCGCCATCCGCACCGCCCTCTCGGGCATCACGTTGGCCGACATGGAAGACGCCGCGCTCCCTCCCGCCTTCCGCCTGCCCGCCGCCGAATCCCTGACTGGAGCCCCCGATGTCTGCTGACGTTGAAACCCGCGACACCGTAGAGGCGCTCAGCGGCAATAAATACAAATACGGTTTCACCACCGACATCGCGATGGAAGCCTTCCCCAAAGGGCTGAACGAAGACATCGTGCGCCTCATCTCGGCCAAAAAGCAGGAGCCCGAATGGCTCCTCGCCTGGCGCTTAAAAGCCTTCACCGTATGGCAGAGCATGGAGGAGCCGAACTGGGCCCACATCTCCCACGCGCCGATCAAATACGACGATTTGTATTACTACGCCGCCCCCTCCGGCCCGGCGCCCAAATCGCTGGAAGACGTCGACCCCAGCCTTTTGAACATGTACGAAAAACTCGGCATCCCCTTAAATGAACGCGCCGCCCTGGCCGGCGTGGCGGTCGACGCCGTGTTTGACTCCGTCTCCGTCGCCACCACCTTCCGCGAGACCCTGGCCAAATCCGGCGTCATCTTCTGCCCCATCTCGGAGGCCGTGCGGGAACACCCGGAACTCGTGCAAAAATACCTCGGCAGCGTCGTCCCCATCGGCGACAATTTTTTCTCCGCGTTGAACTCCGCCGTCTTCTCCGACG